>UMEP01051202.1_pt1 | contig 11408 bp, 5 predicted proteins | sample 1964771 | NCBI WGS metagenome assembly UMEP01 (sample SAMEA4836022, study PRJEB28245) | human gut metagenome | biome: gut microbiome; material: fecal sample | place: Denmark | collected 2008 | reverse complement strand
CGGCGACAACGCCTCTATGGACTGCTGCATCGTCAACCGCGAGACGCTGCTCGAGATCATCGACCACTACCAGGCTGCCGACTATCTGGACCTGCTCGAGGCGCTCCAGGGTGACTTTGGCAACATCGACGTGTGCAGCTACGAATACAAGGGCGAGGTCGTTGGCGTGTTTAGCGAGAAGTCGCTGTATCGCCGCAGCATGGACCTGCTCGACCAGACCGTGGCCGACCAGCTCTTTGACCCCGAGCGCCCGATCCTAACCAAGGCTCACGACGTGCCGCCTTCGCGCTATGCGACCGGCAGCCACGCGTGCAACTCGATCATCTCGGCCGGCTGCATCATCAAGGGCACCGTGCGCAACTCGATCCTGTCGCGCGGCGTTGTGGTCGAGGAAGGCGCTTCGGTGACCAACTCGATCATCAACCAGAGCTGCATCATCAAGAGCGGCGCCCGCGTTGAGAATGCCATCCTGGACAAGAACAACGTGGTTCCCACCAACACCGAGCTTCGCGGCACGCCTGAGAACATCCTGGTGCTGGGCAAGGCCCCGTTAACTCCCGATACCACCATCGTGCATTAACGTAGGCACCGCAACATCGCTCGTAACATGCAGAATAGCCGCCCGGTTTGCGCCAGGCGGCTATTCTCGAATTGCAACATGGGAGACAATATGGCAGATTCCAGCAAAAAGATGCAGATCGTGTTTGCCTCGGCCGAGTGCGCACCGTTTGTAAAGACCGGTGGCCTGGGCGACGTGGCGGGCTCGCTGCCCGCGGCGCTTGTGCGCGCCGGCGCCGAAGTCATCGTGATGGTGCCCAAGTACGCCACCATCAAGGACGAGTACAAGGCGCAGATGGAGCACTTCTCCGACTTTTACGTGAGCCTGGGCTGGCGCAACGAGTACTGCGGGCTCGAAAAGCTCGAGCACGACGGCGTCACGTATATGTTCATCGACAACGAGCGCTACTTTGCGCGCGACTATCCGTACGGCTTCTTTGACGACGGCGAGCGCTTTGCGTTCTTCTCCAAGGCCATCACCGAGAGCCTGCAGCACCTGCCGGCCGGCTTTGAGTGCGACATCCTGCACTGCAACGACTGGCAGACGGCACTGGCGCCCGTGTTCTTGCGCGAGTTCTACCAGGGCCTGCCGCTGTACGACCGCGTTAAAACGGTGTTCTCGATCCACAACGTGGCGTTCCAGGGCCAGTTTAGCGACACCGTAATGGAGGACATCCTGGGTGTGGCGCACATTCCGGCGGCCGCCTCGCAGCTGCGTTGCGACGCCTGCAGCATCAACTACATGCTGGGCGCGCTGCGCTATGCCGATGCCATCACCACGGTGAGCCCCACCTATGCCAACGAGATCCAGACGCCCGAGTTTGGCGAGGGCCTGGACGGCGTGCTGCGAGAGCGCTCCTATGCGCTGCAGGGCATTTTGAACGGCATTGACGTGGCGGGCTTTGACCCGGCGACCGACAAGCGCATTGTCGCAAACTACACGGTCGAGGACCGTTCCGGCAAGGCCGTGTGCAAGGCCAAGCTGCAGGAAGAGCTGGGGCTCGAGGTTCGCGACGACCGTCCGCTCATGGTAATGGTCACCCGCCTGACGCGCCAGAAGGGCATGGACCTGGTCATGTACGCGCTCGACCGCATCCTGTCCGGCGGCGTTCAGGTGGCCGTGCTGGGCACCGGCGACCGCGACTACGAGGACGGCCTGCGCTACTTCCAGGACAAGTACCCAGGCACCATGGCCGCACGCATCGAGTTCGATCCTGCGCTGTCGCAGCGTATGTATGCCGCCGCCGATATGTTCCTGATGCCTTCGAAGTTTGAGCCCTGCGGCCTGTCGCAGATCATCGCCATGCGCTACGGTACCCTGCCGATTGTTCGCGAGACCGGTGGTCTGAAGGACACGGTGATTCCGTATAACGAGTTTACCGGCGAGGGCACGGGCTTCTCGTTTAGTAACTTTAACGGCGACGAGATGGGCGACGCCGTGTTCCGCGCGGCACGCCTGTTCTGGGACAACCGCGATGCCTGGAACCAGCTGGTCACGCAGGCCATGAGCCAGGACTTTAGCTGGACACGCTCGGCCGACAAGTATCTGGACCTGTACTTCTTTATGCATCCGGAAATCGAACGCCCGGCAGCCGTGGTTGAGGCTGCGACTGAGGAGCCTGAGGCTGTTGAGGAACCCAAGGCCGAGGAGAAGCCGGTTGAGGCTGAGCCTGAGGTGAAGGCTGAGGTTGCTCCTGAGGCAGAGGCCGAGGTCAAGCCCGATGCAAAGCCCGCAGTTAAGAAGACCACGACCCGCAAGACGACCGCTAAGAAGGCTACGACGACCAAGGCTGCCACGACAAAAACAACGGCTGCCAAGGCAACGACCACGCGCAAGCGCACGACCGCCGCTGCCAAGATGACCGCCGATGTCGAGGCTGCTCCCGAGGTAAAGGCTGAGGCCGCCGTCGAGGCCAAGCCCGCCGTCAAGGCACCGGCCAAGACCACTGCCAAGAAGACGACCGCGACCGCCAAGAAGGCAACGGCAGCCAAGAAGAACACGACAACGAAGTCGACGAGCACAAAGGCCGCCACGACCAAGGCAGCCGCAAAGCCGGCCGCCAAAGTCGAGGAGACGCCCGCCGAGTCCAAGGCTGAGGCAACCGTCGAGGCCAAGCCGGCCGCCAAGACCACCACGCGCAAGCGCACTGCGACGACGGCCAAAAAGACCACGGCAAAGACCACGACTCCCAAGGCAGAGGCCAAGCCAGAACCCACCAAGGAGACTTCGGTCTCCCCCGCCGCTCCGGCAGAGAAAAAGGCCCCGTCCAAGAAGACGTCCGTCCGTAAGGCCACAGCCACCCGCAAGCGCCGCTAGCCCACAGGCGATCCAAAACCCAATCAAACCTTAAGTAAGGGGCGCTCCAACCGGGCGCCCCTTCTCTGTAGATAGTTGGTAAAACGATTTTCTAGGACAACCGTTCGCCGATGGTAAACGGATGTTGTTTATACAGCCTGTGTACAACAGATATACTTACATCCTGTGCGTAAAGCCCATGGCCAGCATGCCATGATTCTATTGAACTGGACCGTACTATGAGATTGATACACAACAGCCGTCTGCCGCAGTTTCGCACTCCGTTTGGCGCTGTGACCACAGGAACAACCCTTTCGCTCTCCGTGATTCTGGAGGACGCCGATCCCGCGCAGGCAACGCTTACGCTGCGCACCTGGGTCGATGAGATCGGTGAGTCTCGGTATCCCATGACGCACGAGGGCGACGGCATATTCACCGTAGAGCTTGAGTGCACCGAGCCCTGTCTTATCTGGTACAGCTTTATATGCAATATCGAGGGCCAGCCCGAGGTTCGCCTGGGCGCACCGCAGGGCCGCACCGGCGGCGAGGGCGTAACCTACGACTACGCCGAGGTGCCGTCATTCCAGGCCACCGTCTACAAACACCGTGAGAACCGTCCCACCTGGTACGAGCGCGGTATGGTCTACCAGATCTTCCCTGATCGTTATGCCCGCGACGAGCACTGGCGTGAGCGCACGCTGGCCGAGGTCAAAAAACCGCGTAAGGGCATTCAGCGCCGCATGGTCGAGGACTGGAACGAGCCGCCTGTGTACGAGCGCGCCGAGGACGGCTCCATCAAGACCTGGGACTTTTATGGCGGATCGCTCAAGGGTATCCAGGAAGACCTGCCCCGCATCGCCGAGCTGGGCTTTACAGCCATCTACCTCAACCCCATTTTCGAAGCCGCAAGCAACCACCGCTACGACACCGCCGATTACACCAAGATCGATCCGATTCTGGGCACCGAGCAGGACTTTACTGAGCTGTGCGAGGCGGCCGAAAAGCTCGGCATTTCCATCATTCTGGACGGTGTGTTCAACCACACGGGCGACGATTCGATCTACTTCAACCGCTACGGCAACTACCCCGGCGTGGGCGCGTGGCAGAGCGAGGACTCTCCGTGGCGTGATGCGTTTTATTTCCACGAGGACGGCTCGTACGACTGCTGGTGGGGCGTGGGCAATATGCCCGCCATCAATGAGAGCTCCGAGCTGGTGCGAGAGAAACTCCTGGGCAAGGACGGCGTCATTCGTAAATGGCTGCGAGCCGGCGCTCACGGCTGGCGCCTGGATGTAGCCGACGAGCTTTCCGACGACTTCCTGGCCGAGATTAAAAAGGCCGTGCTCGCCGAGAAGCCCGACGCGCTGCTGCTCGGCGAGGTCTGGGAAGATGCCTCCAACAAGATCAGCTACGGCCATCTGCGTCGCTACCTGCAGGGCTCCGAGCTGGACTCTGCTATGGATTACCCCTTCCGCGACATGGTCATCGGCTTTTTGATGGGCTACAAAAACGCCTACCAAGCTGCCGAGGATATCGAGACCCTGCGCGAGAACTACCCGCGCGAGGCATTATCCTGCGCGCTCAATCTGCTGTCGAGCCACGACCGCCCGCGCATTATCTCGGTGCTCGGGGGTGGCCCCGACGAATCGCAGCTGCCCGAGAGCGAGCGCAGCAAATGGCGCCTGGACGAGAACTCCATGGGCCTGGCCAAGAGCCGCTTTTGGCTGGCGACGCTCATGCAGATGACGTTCCCGGGCGTTCCCTCAATCTATTACGGTGACGAGTACGGCTTGGAGGGTCTCACCGATCCGGGCAATCGCCGCACCATGCCGACCAAGGAAAACCTGCACGACTTCGATACGTTTGCGATCGTCAAGAACGCATCTGCTGTGCGCCGCGCACTGCCGTTTATGATCGATGGCGAGATCAAGGCCTTCGCGCTCAATGACGAGGTACTTGCCTACAACCGTACGGGCAAGGATGGCGAGTCCGCGACCGTCATCATCAACCGCAGCCTCCGCAATTCGCACCGCGTGACGATTCCGGCGCTCGACGAATGTGCGAGTGACGTGATCAGCGGTCATGAGTGCGAGATCCACAACGGTACGGTCACGCTCGATCTGTATCCGCTGGGCTCATCGATCATCTATCACCATGCCGAGCAGCGCCTGCAGGAGCCGCTCGATCACGGTGCGGGTGTTGTGTGCCATATCACATCGGTGCCGACAGACGACGGCAAACCCGGTACGATCGGTGCGCCCACGCGTCGCTTTATCGACCATCTAGCCGCCATGGGCATGCGCTACTGGCAGGTTCTCCCCGTCAACCCCACGGACTTCTTCCGCTCCCCTTACGCCGGTCCTTCGGCCTTTGCAGGCAATATCGACCTGCTACCCGAGAGCCACGAGGAGCTGGCCGCCGACTTTGAGACCTGGATGGCCCGCGGCGGCGAAGATGCCGATCCGTTGTACACCGCGTTTAAACATCGCAATGCCGATTGGCTCGAGAAATACTGCGTCTACATGGCCGTTAAGAAGTACTTTGAGGGCGAGTCGCGCCATGATTGGCCGGCAGATGTCGCGCGCTACAACGAGCATCTGATCGACGACAAGCGTTTCCACAACGAGGCCGAGCTTCAGGCGTACATGCAGTACCGCTTTGACCTCGCTTGGTGTGAGCTCATGAACTATGCGCACAAGAAGGGCATCGAGGTTATCGGCGATATTCCTATGTACGTGTCCGACGATTCGGCAGATGCGTGGAGCGAACCCGAGAACTTCTGGCTGTCCGATACCGGCAAGGCGATTGAGATTTCCGGCGCGCCGCCCGACAACTTTGCACCCGAGGGCCAGGTGTGGGGCAACCCGACGTTCCGCTGGGACCACATGAAGCAGAACGGCTATAACTGGTGGATGGATCGCCTGCGCCGCGCGTTTTCGCTCTACGACCGCGTGCGCCTGGATCACTTCCTGGGCTTCCACAGCTACTTTAGTATCCCCGCAGGCAAGGCTTGCGCCGACGGGCGTTGGCTGGCAGGCCCGGGCAAGGACCTGTTCCAGACCGCTTATGACGAGCTGGGTCCGCTCAACTTTATCGCTGAGGACTTGGGCTATCTGACGCCCGGTGTTCGCGCCATGGCTTCGACCTGTGGTTTCCCCGGCATGGATGTGCTGGAGTTTAGCGATTACGACGTTCGTTGCGGTGTGCATCCCACGCCCGGCAAGATTCTGTACACCTCGACGCACGATACGTCGACGCTGGCCGGTTGGTGCACGCGTTCCTTTGCGGGGGGCGACGAACCGAGCGGCATTGCATTGGCAAGCGAACTCATGGGCAACGCCCTGGCCAGCGATGCTCCGCTCGTGATGATGCCGCTGCAGGACATACTGGGGCTGGGCGACGACGCACGTATGAACGTACCGGGCGTGGCCACAGGCAACTGGACCTGGCAGGCTGACGAGGCCGACGTCGCGGCCGCCGAGGGCAAAACTGCGAAGCTCCTGCGCAGCACCTATAGATTCTGGGGCGAAGCGTGATAAAACCCCCGATATAGGGTACAGTTACAGCTGTTTGAATTTTTGCGGGCAGAGCGATCTGCCCGCTTTGTGCTGAAAAGGAAGTATTATGGCGCGCTACGATTACAAGTGCACGAGCTGTGGCAACGTGTTTGAGGTTGAGCACCCCATGTCCGAGACGCCCGAGGTCGTATGCCCCAGCTGCGGCGCCCCGGCATCCAAGACGTTCTCGGCCAGCGGCATTAAGTTCGACGGCAGCGGTTTCTACAACACCGACCAGCGCAGTGGCGGCTCCAGCACCAGCGCCACCAGCGGCTGTTGCGCCAACTGCCCGCACAACCACTAGCGACAAGCGGTCCCTCCACCCAGGTTTCCTTATGAGTTGCGGTGAAATAGTTCCTGAATCGGCCCATCCAACGGCCAAACAGGAACTATTCCACCGCAACTTTTCTATAGATATGATTTCGGGCTGATGCTGTGTATGTAACATTTCAAAACTCTGCCGGATTACGGGGCTGAATTGACAACCTCTATCCATTCCGGTCATTTGCAAATTTCAACAAGCCATCTACCTGCGGTTTTATTTAAGCCATTTTTGCTATGGCCGGACATCACCAATCTGGCCCCGTAATCCGCCCTACTTTTGATAGCAGCAAGTATGAAACGGGGCTATCTTTGCCACTCTTTAACCGCTATTACAAACTCCGCTCGCATGACCATCTGAGTTGCGGTGAAATAAGGACTGTTTGGCGGGCAGAAACCGATATTCAATCCCTATTTCACCGCAACTTAGTCGTTACTTGTGGACCAGGCGGGAGCAGAAGTGGCCGTCGTAGGAGTCGGCGTTTACCGGCACGCTTTGGAAAAGTCCTCGGTCGTTCTGGCGTACGGAAATGAGCTTCTTGGCCTGATCGAACTCGGGGAGTTGCAGAATCTGTGCCTCGGAAAGCGGTGCCACGCTAAAGCCGGCGCCCTCAGGAGAAGCAAGGAAAGCATCCACCACCTGCGTGTTCTCCTCGTCGAAGACCGAGCACGTCGCATAGATGAGCTCGCCGCCGGCAGCCACGCGCGCGGCGGCTTCCTTGAGCATCGACAGCTGCAGTTTGGGCAGCTCAACCGTCACATCCTTTTCGGTCAGACGCCACGGGATCTCGGGATGACGACGCATGGTTCCGGTGCCCGAGCACGGCGCATCGATAAAGACCGTGTCGAATTTAACCGGCTCGCCAAGCATGGCATCAAACGATGTGAGCACCTCATCAAGCTCGCATGCATCGCCCGAAACCGTGCGAACGCCCTGAATACCCGCCTTATGCAGGCGAGCAAGATTCAGGTCACACTTGCGATCATGCAAATCGAGCGCCGTATGCTGACGCTCATACCCCGCACGCTTGGCCTGACACATCATCACATAGGTCTTGGTGCCACGACCGGCACCAATCTCAAGACAGCTACCAGGGCGCGTGGCAGCTGTGGCGATAAGCTGCGCGTTAAGGTCCGAGGCCACCGCGGCAGCACGCTCAAACACACCCGAAGCAACGGTAACTTGGGCATCAACCGGGGCATGGCAGCCCGGGAAGACAGGCGCGACGAGCTGCGAGATATACGGATCGGGCTTGGTCGCAAAGGCGTTCTCATGCAGGGCCAGTGGCGCGGGGGCCAGATTGCCGGCAAAGTTAAGCGCACCCTCTGGAGTGTCGAACGATGCCATAATGCGAGCGCACAGCCAACGCGGCAGTCCCATCAGGCGCGACAGACGAACCAGGCGTCGCTCAGACTCATCTACATCGGACGCCGTGGCAAAGTCCTCAACGTTGTCCGCGACCTTATGCAGCACGGCATTGGCCAAACCGGCGGCAGACTTAGCTCCGCTGCGCACCAGCTCAACGCCCTGACTCACCGCAACGCGACCAGGCGTATGCAGATAGAGCATCTCGAAGGCCGAGATACGAAGCGCCATGCGAACACGCGGCGCAACCTTTTTAGGCTTATCGAGAAACTGATCGAGCAGTTCGTCCAAAATACCCTGCGTCGCGGCCACACCAAGCGCCAAGCGAGCTGCAAAAGCGGAATCGCGCTGGTCAATAGCCTTGGCCGATGCGCGAGAGGACAGCACGTCGCGCGCATACATGCCGCGGCGATCGGCCTCCATCAGCACATCGAGAGCAAGCTTGCGCGCGGGAGACAGCTTGCTCATGACAAAACACCCCAGATAAGATCGGCACCTTGCAGCCCAGCAGCCCAAGCAGAAGCGGCCATGGCACGCTTGCCATCGGGCTTAACCTCGAGCAGTTCAACCGCACCATCGGAAAGGCCAAGGAAAACACGCTTATTCTTAACGTCAACGCCGCCCTTGCCAAGCGAAACATCGGCCAGCGCAGCATCGAGCACACGCACGGTCTTGCCGGCAATCACGCAACGAGCAGGCGCGGTATCGGACGAAGCGAGCACATGACGCACGCAATCGAGCGCAGCCATCTGCGGATCCAGACGCATCTCCAGCTTGGAAATCTTGGCAGCATGAGTGACGAGCGACTCATCCTGCTCAGTCCACACGGCGGTGCCATCGGCAAGAGAAGGAAGCGTATCGGCAAGCAGTTTGCCGCCAAGCTCACCAAGCTCCATGGTCAGCGCCTCAGCATGCTTACCGGCAACCGACGTGGAGGCCTGGGCACAATAAGCACCAGTATCCACGCCATGCCCGATGCGCATGATAGAAACGCCAGCGACCTCATCACCAGCGAGAATCGCACGCTGAATAGGAGCAGCCCCACGCCAACGAGGCAGCAAGGACGCATGAACATTCACAATACCAAGCGGCGCCATATGCAGCACCTCATCGGGCAAAATGCAACCATAGGCAGCCACACAGAAAATATCAGCCTGGGCAGTTTGAAGCGCCTCAACAACCTCAGGCGTCATACGATTGGCCTCAACGACCGGCAACCCCAGCTCAAGCGCCTTGGCCTTAACAGGAGAAGGCTCAAGCTTCTTACCACGCCCACGAACAGCATCAGGACGAGTAACAACAAGCGCAATCTCGTTGCCAGCCGCAACAAGCGAAGTTAAAGAAGGCACAGCAAAATTGGGCGTACCCATAAACACAATACGCATAAAAGTTAGTCTCCTCTCAATAACGAGCCGAGACGGCTACAAAACAAAAGCGTTCCGGGTCGCAAACGCACCCAGTCGCAAGAACAGTTCAACAAGAACAAATATACCCAAAACCAAAGAAAGAGCCGCAATAAAAGCAGCTCTTCCAACAAAGCAATTATCAGCGAAGACGCCCCTCCCTGGCCCACGGCACCCGGGCGAGACAAGCAGCGTTAACGTAGTCCCCGGGGCCCCCGCCTATATCGTCCCGCGCGCAGTTTCGCAGCGCAGCGAGAATGTTTGAGCACGGGATGATATAGGCGGGTGCCCCGGGGACGGACAAACCTACTCCGTCTCGCCCGGTCGAGCGCCGCGGGCCAGGGCGTCCTGGTACTCCTTGACGGCCTTGAGCCTCTGCATGGGCTTCAGTCGCTCGAACATGGTGTTGCCGTGCAGGTGATCGATCTCGTGCTGCAGGCACACGCAGAACAGATCGCCCGAGGCCTCGTAGCGAATCAGGTTGGCGTCCAAGTCGTACGCCTCGACCACGACATGGTCGGGACGCTCAATCTCGCAGCTAATGCCGGGGATGGACAGGCAACCCTCGCTAAAGGGCACCAGACGGTCACTCTGCTCCACGATCACGGGGTTAATGAGCACGTAGGGGTCATAGTCGCTCTTGTCACTGTAATCGCAGTCGATGGTGACGAGCTGAACGAGCTCGCCAATCTGCGGGGCAGCCAGGCCGCAGCCGCCGTTCTCGAACATCATCTTCTTCATCTTCTCGGCAAGCGCCTCGATCGCCGGGGTGATCTCCTCGATGACGGCGCACTCCTGGCGCAGACGAGGGTCGGGCGACAGTACGATTCCGTTGGCTTCCATGGCCATCCTTTCGGGTTGTTACATCAAATCATAGGCGTCGACGTCAACGCTCACGCTCACGCCACGCACGGAGCCCACCTCTTTGAGGCAGGCGTCGATATCATCAGAGACATGGTACCCCACGGGCGACTTCACAAGCAGATGGAAGCGGTAACGGTCCTTGGCTCTCTCGATTACACACGAAGCCGGGCCCAGCACCTGCGGCACCGCGCTGCCCGCCCGCAAAAAGTCGGGCGCGGCGGCATGCCAACGGCGCTTAAGAAGCTTTGCAATGCGCCCGATGTAGTCCTGCGCGTCGTCTCGGTTCGCCGACCACACCAAAATGTTGACCAGGCGAACAAACGGCGGGTACAGCGCGTCGCGGCGCTGATCCAGGTCGTAGTCGGTAAAGATCGAACGGTCGTGCTCAGCGACGGCGCGAATTACCGGGTCATCGGGCAGGTAGGTCTGGATGATCACCTCGCCGGGACGATCGCCGCGACCGGCACGGCCCGCCACCTGTTCCAGCAGGTCGTAGGCGCGCTCCCCTGCGCGGAAGTCCGGCAGCTTGAGGGCGAAGTCGGCATTGACCACGCCCACGAGCGTGACCTCGGGAAAGTCGAGACCCTTTGCGATCATTTGGGTGCCCAGCAAAACGGCGCAATCGGCCGCATCGAATTGCTCGAGCAGCTTTTTGTGCGCATCCTTGCCGCGCGTGGAATCGGCATCCATGCGAATAATGGCGACATCCTCAGGAAGCATCTGGTGCAGCGCGTCCTCGATCTGTTGAGTGCCCAGACCCATTTTTGCCAGGTAGCGACTGCCACATTTGGGGCAACGGCTCGTGGGCGCGGGATACGGCTGCACGCGCCAAGACGAACCGCAGGTGTGGCACTGCAGCGTGTGTGTGCGCTCGTGATACGTAAGCGCGGTGGAGCAGTGGTTGCAGGTGGGCACGCAGCCGCATTCGCGGCACATCAGAAACGGCGCAAAGCCACGGCGGTTATGCAGCAGCACGGCCTTCTCGCGGCGCTCGACCACGCGCTCCAGGCCCTCCATCAGCGGTTTTGAGAACATGGAACGAC
>UMEP01045117.1_pt1 | contig 11460 bp, 8 predicted proteins | sample 1964771 | NCBI WGS metagenome assembly UMEP01 (sample SAMEA4836022, study PRJEB28245) | human gut metagenome | biome: gut microbiome; material: fecal sample | place: Denmark | collected 2008 | reverse complement strand
TACGGTGTAACAATGGAAGAAAATGGAATAAGTAAACTATTGTCAATGAAGCTAAAATAATAGCTTTTGAGATTATATAATAAGGAATACTAGCGATGTATCTCGCAGTATTCTTTTTTTATTATTGAAAAATTTTAAAGAAGAGTATGAATTTTTTTCTATAAAATATAAATAATAACTATGGGTGATTTTATGAATATGGATTATAGAAAAATCTTAGAAGAAAGATTAAAGAATGGTATAAAAAATAATGAGTTTGTAATTTATTTGCAACCTAAATTTTATACGAATACTGGTAAACTTGCAGGAGCAGAAGCACTAATTCGTTGGAATAGAGACGGAAAGTTAGTGATGCCCAATATTTTTATTCCGCTGTTTGAAAAATACGAACTTGTAACTGTGCTAGATACTTATGTTTTAGAAAATATATGCAGATTACAACAACAGTGGAGAAAACAGGGATACAACATTGTACCAATATCTGTGAATGAATCTAGACTTCACTTATATAACGAAAATCATATAAATGATCTAATAGATTTAGTAAATAAATATAATGTTCAACCTAATACAATAGAACTTGAGATGACTGAAACGACTGTGGTTCATAATGTTGAGCTTGCAAAAGAAGCAGAAAGAAATGTGCATAAATTAGGCTTTATAGTTTCGATGGATGACTTTGGAACAGGGTATTCATCTTTTAGTATGTTAAAAAATATAAACATTGATGTATTAAAAATGGATAAAAGTTTTTTTGATGATGTACTAGAAAGTAGAAGAGGCAAAATAATAATAGAAGCTGTAATAGAGATGGCACATAAATTGGGTATAAAGGTGGTGGCAGAGGGAATAGAGAGAAAAGAACAAGTAGATTATTTAAAAAGAATTGATTGTGACATGATACAAGGATATTATTTTGAAAAAACAATTAAATTAGAAGAGTTCGAGGAAAAGTATGTAAGTAAACATAAAACTTGAAAAAATACTCAAAATGTAGTAAAATATGTAATATATGGATATTTTTTACAAAGGAGGCTTGGAAATGCAAGAAATAGAATTACAAGATGAAGAAAGAACAAAGAAATTAGATGAAAAAATATTATCAGAAATAAAGAATGGAACGAGAAAGAGAGATATAGTAAAAAAATTAGAAATTTCATTTGATATATTGAATGATTCTCTAAACAGACTTACAAGAAAAGGCTTATTTACACACTCAGACATAAAAAAATATCAAGATGAGGCATTAGATAGAGGTGTTTTTGAGCTTATTCAACAAGGATATGAAGATAGAGAACAGATGAGAATACTATTACATTCAACTCTAAATGATGTGGGTTTTTCAATGAGAAGATTGGTTGACAGTGGTAGAATTGATAAAGTACAATTGAATTTGAAAACAAAATCAAGAGAAGAGAGAAAAAAGCGATTTTTAGAATTATTGACTGAAGGAGAAACGGTAAAAAGTGCTTCAAAAATAGTTGGAATTTCTGTGTCAATTGGAAGTACATATGCCAAAGAATTGGTTGATGAGGGAAAAATTGAACGTAAGGATATAAAAAAAGGGCAAGCTGGTAGACCGCCTAAAATAAGTGATGCAACGACTGAAGAAGAGAGAATAAAGATTGAAAAAAGAATAAAAACAGAAGAAGTAAAAAAATTAACGCAAGAAGAAACGGAACAGTTGATAGTTGAGTATTTGAAGGAAGGATTTAACATACAAAAAATAGCAAATGATATTGGTAAAGGATACATTGAATTGCGACCAATTATAGACAAGGTTGTAAGAGAAGGGAGAGTACCTGTCCCTGAAAAGAAACAAAAACGGAGCGAAAATTAAGAAAGTAAAGACAGAACCGAAAGCTAAATTTGAGATTATGCCAGAAGATAATGAAATGACTGCTCTACAAAGATATAGAATGGCATTACAAAGTATAGCCGAAAGAACAAAAGACGGATCTATAGATGAAAAAACTAAAAAAATGTGTTTTATGTACTGCAGAAATATAGTAAGAGAAGGAGTTCAATTAAAATACAGTGAACTAGAATTACTTGCAAGGAGTATAACATATGGACAAGGAAATATAGATTATAACAGTATAAAATTTATTGGAATTGAGTATGCAAAAAAAGGAAATTTAATTCCTGCGATAGAAATGTTAAATAAATGTATAAATATATATGGAGAAAACGAAAAATTAGAGAGTATAAAGAAAATTATGATAGAATTGCAGAAACAGAATGAAAGATCAAGTAATGATAAGAAAAATCAAGAAGAAAGATAAGAATTATAAGAGGAGAAACTATGAAAAGAGGAAATTTTAGAAACCGTAGGCAAGAAGATCCAAATTTTGAAAAAGATATAATTGTTCTTAGAAAAAAGGGATATAGCATAGGAAAAATTTCAGAGGAACTTCATGCAGGACAGCTAAGTGTGAGAAAAATAATTGATGAGCTTATTGCAGAGGGAAGGCTTGAAGAGGAATATGATGATTTAAAGCAAAGGGGAAAACAGCATAGAAATGAAAACATATTAAGGCTTGTAAAAGAAAAGAAAACTGCTAAAGAAATAGCTAAAATATTAGGTATACCATTAGGGGCCGTCTACACTGGCATAAATGATCTAATTGAAATGGGAAAAGTGACAAAGCAAGATTTGCAAAGCAATGCTAGTTTACTTTTAGAAAATGAGATTTTGGAGTTAAAAAGACAGGGTTGTACTAAAACGGAAATAAGGGAAAGATTACATATAGGAACAAAGACGTTGATTAGTGCTTTAGAAAAGTTAAATGAAAGAGGATTATTAGAATCAGAAAATGATATGGAAGCAAATGCCGAAAGAGACCCTCTGAAAAAAGCAATATATAGAATGTTAAAAGAAGGATATTCTGTAAAAGAAATTTCTAAAGTTCAGAGACATGCACTAAGTGTAGTATACAAAAAAATAAATGAATTAATCGAAGATGGGAAAATATCTCAGGAGGAGGTATTACATCAAAAACAAAGACGTGAAGATGAAATTGAAAGAAAAATAAAAGAGTTCATGAAAAAGGGATGGAACAGAAAACGAATTTCAGGCGAACTGAACATGGGATATGAAGAATTAAATCCTATAGTTGATAAGATAATAATTGAATGGGATAAAGAGAAGAAAAGAGCAGAGTTATTTGAGAAAAACGATAAAAAGGGTGAAAAAAATAAGTCAGACTCAAATACTATGCCAGTTAGAAATGGCATAGTAGAATTGGATAAGCAAAATAGTTCAGAGAGCCAAGAAAATGATGGAAAGCAAACTGATATAGAGATTACAAACGAGAAAATAAACAGAATGAATATGCTAAAAGATATGATTAGAGACTATAGGATAAATCCTGTAATACAAAGGGAATATTATCTTTTATGCATTCAATTTGTTAAAAGTGGAAGAAAACTAAAAAAAGAAGAGCTTGACTTATTGGTAAGGGCTGTTGAAAACGGAAGCATAAATATAGATATGGATTGCCTAAGATTTATAGGAACTGAATACGCAAAATTAGGTGACATTACACCAGCAATAAAATTATCTACAATGTGCATAAGCTTATACGGGGAAACAGAGAGCTTATTACAATTTAGAAAAGTATTGTTAGACATGCAAAAGAAACAGAAAGTATTAAATCTTATAAAACAAAATATGCCAGTACAAGTAATAATTGAAGAAACAGGAGAAAGTGAAATAAACGTACTTCGTATGAGAAGAGAATATCAACAATCAAACTCGCAAGAACAAGAAAGATAGAGGAGAATATGTACAATTTTTCCTCCGTCCCCAAAATGAACATTCCAAGAATGTCATAAATTTAGGACAAGTAGAATACTATGTATAAACAATACATAGTATTTTTTTTATTATTTTTCTGTTTTATATATTTGTTATATTTATATAATTTATGTATTTATATAATTTATATATTTATATTTTTGATTTTTAGGAAAGAGGGAGGAATTTTTTATGTGGCACACAGAAGAATTAAGTCAGGTACTTAAGAAATTAAAAACGAATGAAAAGCTTGGACTCAAAGCAGATGAAGCTAAAAGCAGATTGGAGACGTATGGAGAGAATAAGCTTAAGGAAAAGAAGAAAGAGAGTTTATTTGTTAAGTTTATTAAGGAATTTAATGATTTTATGATTATTGCACTTATAGTTGCTGCAATTATTTCGGCTGTTGTATCTAAGCTTAATGGTGAAGCGGATTACGTGGATTCTATTATAATTATTGCAATTGTTATTTTTAATGCTATTATGGGGCTGGTGCAAGAAGAAAAGGCTGAAAAATCGTTGGAAGCCTTGAAAAAAATGTCTGCACCAAGTGCAAAGGTTATAAGAGATGGCAGGGTGCAGGAAATAGATGCTTTGCAGGTTGTTCCTGGAGATATTGTTGTGTTGGAAGCGGGAAATTATGTGCCTGCAGACTGCAGGCTGATAAATAGTTATAATTTAAAAATAGAAGAATCTGCATTAACTGGAGAGACTATTCCTACTAATAAAGATAGTGGCAGGATTCTGAAAGAGAATACGGCGATGGGAGATTTATGCAATATGGCTTTTGCAACTACAGTTGTTGTAAATGGACATGGAGAAGCGGTAGTTGTTGATACCGGAATGAATACAAGGGTTGGAAAAATTGCTGGAATGATAATAGAGGATGAATCGCCAGATACACCAATACAAAAGAAGTTGAATGAGGTCGGAAAGATGCTTGCAATTGCATGCATAGTAATTTGTGTGTTGATATTCGTAATAGGAATATTCAAAAAAATTCCTATTGTGGAGATGTTTATGACGTCTGTAGGACTTGCCGTTGCTGCAATTCCGGAAGGTCTTCCAGCAATTGTAACGATAATGCTTTCTATTGGAGTTACCAGAATGGCTAAAAAGAATAGCATTATACGTAAGCTTCCAGCCGTTGAAACACTTGGAAGTAGTAGTGTAATATGTTCTGATAAAACAGGAACCTTAACACAAAACAAGATGACTGTAACTGAGGTTAGAAATTGCCATGGAATAGCAAACAGTGAGGATAAAAAGTTCATTCTCGAACTTGGAACAATGTGTACAGACACAACAGAAGAAAGAATGGATGGAAGGCTTGGCTTTACAGGAGAAGCTACCGAAGTTGCAATTTCAAATGCAGCAATGCAGGCTGGAATAAGCAAATCATTTTTGTATGACGAAATGAGAAGAATTAACGATATTCCATTTGATTCTAAAAGAAAAATGATGACAACAATTCATAGATATGGAAATAAATATAGAATTATTACGAAAGGCGCACCAGATGTTTTACTAAAAAGATGCACGCATTATTATCAAAATGGACAGATAGATTCGATTTTTAGTAAAAAGGAGAGTATCTATGAGCAGAATAATCAGATGGCAGAAAAAGCATTAAGAGTAATTGCTGTAGCCTATAAGGATGTGGAAAAATTGCCTGAAACGCAAGATATGGAGCAAGATTTAACGTTCTGTGGGTTAATTGGTATGATAGATCCACCGAGAGAAGGCGTTAAAGAGGCAGTAAGAACATGCAGAAGAGCTGGTATTAAAACAGTAATGATAACGGGTGACCATTTGCAAACGGCAAAGGCGATAGCAAAGGAATTAGGAATTTTTAAAAGAGGAGACCTAGCAATAGAAGGCGAAAACTTGGAAAGAATGGATCAACATGAATTAGAAAAGAATATAATGCAATATTCTGTATTTGCAAGAGTTTCACCAGAACATAAGGTTCGAATTGTAAAGGCTTTTCAAAGTACTGGTGCAGTTGTGGCAATGACTGGAGATGGCGTAAATGATGCGCCTGCACTAAAGAATGCCGATATAGGTATAGCAATGGGAAAAGGAGGTACAGATGTAGCAAAAAATGCGTCAGATATGATTCTAACAGATGATAATTTTGTTACAATTGTTGAGGCTGTTAAGCAAGGAAGAAATATCTATGATAATATAAAAAAGGCTATTCACTTTTTAATATCAACTAATATAGGCGAAATAGTAACAATATTTTTTGGACTCATATTGGGAATGAAATCTCCACTACTTGCAATTCAATTATTATGGATTAATCTTGTAACAGATTCACTTCCTGCAATTGCATTGGGATTGGAAAAAGAAGAAGAAAACATTATGAGTAGATTGCCAAGAAACCCAAAGAAAAGTCTATTTGCAGATGGGTTATGGTGGAAAATAATAATAGAAGGTACAATGCTCGGGATGTTTACTTTACTAGCATTTAGTATAGGAAATAGATTGTATTCTGTTGAAGTAGGCAGAACCATGGCTTTTCTAACACTTGGAATATTAGAATTAGTACACAGCTTTAATATAAAAAGTGAAGAGAGTATATTCAAAATTGGAATATTTGAAAATAAATATTTGATTTTGGCCCTGATTCTCGGAGTATTATTACAAGTTATTGTAGTTATTACAAATCCACTCGCAGAAATTTTTAGCTTAGTTCCTCTTACTGGAATTCAATGGTTATACACAATATTGATCTCAATTGCACCAATTCCTATTGTAGAAATTCAAAAGGCAGTAAATGGATACACATTTGGCAAGGTTGTATATGCAAAAAACAATTAAATGATTACATATATAAATCGTAATTTATTAGAAGCAAATGCAAAAAAAAGATGGTATTTGCTTCTTTTTTGTGATATAATAAACATTATGTGAAGTTTGAGATTACTTCGAAAAATAGTAAGTATATTGCTAAATAAAATTAAAAAGGAGAATGTATGGAACAAGAAACTGCTAATAATCAACCAAAAGCAGAGGAAAAAAAGAGAAAATATACAAAAGCTGAAATAGAAGAAATAGTATTAGAAATGCTAAAAGCAGATAAGGGCGTAAGAGAAATTTCTGAGAAAATTGGTAAATCTGTTGCTACAACATATACTATAATTAGATGCATGAAGGGTATAGAAAAAAGAGAAGGAGTAAAGCTGTGTGGAGAAATACGTAGAAATGTTATAGCATATTTATTAAAAAAGGGCTATTCACAAAGAACTATAATGAAAATGATACAAACAAGTGGGGAAACTATAAAAAATGTAAAAAAATCTGGAAAAGTATCATTAAGTGAAGACGAAATAGAAGAAGTAATTGATGAGAGCTGCAGTGTTGAGGAATTTGAGAAAGTTCAATGTGTTAGAAAGCAAGTTGCGGAAAACGAAAAGCAAATTACAGAAATGATTAAAACAGGCTGCACATTGAATTTTATAGCTGTATCTCTAAATATGAGTGGAAAAGAACTAAGAGGATTAATTGATAAACTTGTTTTTGAAGGAAGATTAGAACTAACAGAGCAAAACAGATATGTAAGTATTCCTAGAGAAAACAAGAAACATAGGGACGAGAATGAAGAAAAAAATGTTATGCCAATGGTTAAAGTAGAAGATAATCTGGAAAGAACTCGTGTAAAATACATGAAAAAATGTAGGCAAGAATTAAAGAATATTGCAAAAAAAGTTGAAAATGGAGACATAAGCCTTATCACAAAAGAGAGATGCTACATGTGCTGTAGTGAGATTGTGAAAAATGGTGAAACTCTAACAGAAGAAGAGCTAAGTACATTATCAGAAACAATTGCTTATGGAGAAGGACGTATAAACATTGAGAGTATAAGATTTTTAACCAATGAATATAGAAAAATAGGAAATTTGAAACCTGCTGTAACATTAGTAAATACATGCATAAATACATATGGTGAAACAGAGCAATTGAATGAATTAAGAGATTCAATATTGGCAATGGCAAAAAAACTAGAAATAGTTAATTGTTTAAAACAAAATATGAATATAGCGTTAATAATGGATAAAACGGGTGCAAGAGAAGCAGAAATAATTGCATTGCGTAATAAATATTTTGGCAATGGAAAAGCAGGAAAACAAGCAAGGAAAACAGTAGATTCAAGAAAAAAATATGAAGGCACAGAGAGATAAAAATCCGTATAAACAGTGCTGATGAATAAAAAATTTGCAATTGTATAAAATATATGGTATAATGGAAAATGTCGCAGTAAAAAAGGAGCGTGAAATTATTTTATACAATAAACTAAAACACTGCACAAAAGAAATCTTAAAATTGCTAACAATTGCTTTAATGGCAGCATTTATAATCCTTATAATAGTATTTGTAAAATATAATCCAGTGTATGCTGTGAAAATAAACGACGAAATAGTAGGCTATGTAAAAAGCAAAATAGCAATGGAAGAAAAAATAAATAACGAAGTATTAACATCAGACAATCCATGTGCAATATTTACAGAATTGAACGTGGAACCAACATATGAATTAATATTGTCAGATGTTGTAGCAGAAGATGATGATAAAATAGCACAAATGCTATCAGAAAATATAACAACAATGTATAAAGTTTATGCAGTTACGGTTGATGATAACATAGAAACATATGTTAACACTGCAGAAGAAGCTACAGACATTGTCGCAGAAATGCAAAATGAATATTCGGAAGATGTTGCAAAGGTTGGAATACAAGAGCAATATACAACGGATTTTGAAAGCATTGGAACACAAACACTTGAGGTAGCAAAAGCAAGTGTAGACACAGATTTAAGAAGCATAAAAACAGAACAAGAAAGAATTGCAGAAGCAACTTTCAATGGAGTATATTTTAGTGTAAAACCTGTAACAGGAAATATCACATCCAGATATGGTGTAGTTGAAACCAGTGTAAGAAACCATGCTCATGGGGGATTAGACATAGCTGCTCCATATGGTACTAATATTGAAGCTGCTGCTGATGGCACAGTTTCATACTCAGGATGGATGGGTGGCTATGGATATTTAATAATCATAGACCACGCAAATGGTGTTCAAACATATTATGGACACTGTAGTAAATTGTATGCATCTGTTGGAGATGAGGTAACGGCAGGAGACGTAATAGCCGCAGTTGGCTCAACAGGAAATTCAACAGGAAATCACTTACATTTGGAAATACGATTGAATGGGAAAAGAATAAATCCACAATTGTATTTATATAAATAATTTATGATAATAAAAAAGTTAAGCCAGTAGTAGATTATTATTTTTTAAGCTTTGACACGTCGCTCTTGGTCGGAGCCCTTCGGACTCCTCAAAAGGCGAGTTTCCGGTCTCGTTTAAAAAATAATAATCTACTACTGGCTTTTGATGAATTTCAGGAAAGTAAAAAATTGTATATTTCGGTATTAGAAAAGAAAATAATTTTATTTGAATAATTGCAAGCGAAAATAAAAATTTATTAAAAGAATTTCAGAAGAAAATGCATAAATATTTGCTTTTTTTTCACAAACTTTTCACAAACATATTGTATTATAACTTTAGATTAGGTTAAAATGAATAAGGTATAAACTTAATTTAATGTAAAATTTAGATATATAATATCGAGGAGGAAATTATGGAAGAAAATAAAGGAAACAACGAGAATGTTAAAGCTCCAGATAGTGTAATAGATAAATCTGGAAAAGAATTTAAAGCTGTAAAGCCAAATGAAAAACAACAAAAAGAGAATAAAGGGCAATCAAATTTTGGAAAGAACATTGCTGTACCATTTTTAAGTGGTGTATTAGGAGCTGGATTAGTGCTTGGGACATGCTTTGGCGTACCAGAAGTGCGCAATAATATATTAGGAACAACAAAACAACAAAATACAACAATCACAACAAGTACAAGTGCATCAAGTGGAAATATAAATACAACACAAATATCATTAGCAGATTATTCAGGAACAGGAATTGCAGTTGCCAAAAAAGTACAACCATCAATAGTAGGAATAAAAGTAGAATACACAGTAAATTCAATATTTATGAATCAACAAGGAACAGCAACAGCAGAGGGCTCTGGAATTATAATTAGTGAGAATGGATACATTTTAACAAACAATCATGTAATAAATTCAAGCTCTACATCATCATATTATGAAATTGGTCAAGCAAACAAGGTAACAGTACATTTATATAATGATACAACAGAATATACTGCAACTGTTGTTGGAACAGATGAAGAGACAGATTTAGCTGTAATAAAAATAGACAAAGACGGTTTAACAGCCGCTGAAATTGGTGATTCAGATTCAGTTCAAGTAGGAGAATTTTCTATGGCAATAGGAAATCCACTTGGAATGCAAAGCTCTGTAACAAGTGGTATAATTAGTGCATTAAACAGAGAAGTTACAGATTCAGATGGCAAAACATTCAAACTTATACAAACAGATGCTGCAATTAACTCTGGAAACAGTGGTGGAGCTTTAGTAAACAGCCAAGGTCAATTAATAGGTGTAAACACATTAAAAGTATCAGCAACAGGTGTTGAAGGAATGGGATTTGCAATTCCAATAAACTCAGCAAAACCAATATACGAACAACTTATTCAATACAATAAGGTAAAAAGACCTTATATAGGAATAGCTGGTAGAGACCTAGACGAAACAACTGCTAAGAGAAACAATTTAGTAGTTGGAATATACGTTGCAAGTGTTGATGAATACTCAGCCGCAGAAAAGGCAGGAATAAAAGCAGGAGACGTTATAATAAAAGCCGATGGACAATCAATAAAAACCATGACAGAATTAAACAACATAAAAAATACACATAGCATAGGCGACACAATGACAGTAACAGTAAACAGAAACGGACAAGAAAAAGAACTTACTCTAACATTACAAGAAAAATAAAAAAATAAAAAATAGAAAAATAAAAAATAAAAGAATAAAATACTAATTAGTTACACTTAGTTCACAAAAAGGACAAAAAGCATTGGTAATATATAAGCATAGTTAGTAATGAAGATTACACAAGGTTACTTTATTTCTAACTAAAAAACAAAAACATCCCCTTTTATTTTCGGATCGATTGTCAAGAGAAAACGACAATCGATTTTTTTTGTACAATTTGGGGACGGAGAAAAAATTGTACAATTCTAGTATGGGGAAGAAATTTTTTTTATTGATTCAAAAGTAAAATAAACTCAATATTAACAGATATTTGTCGAACGATTTTGATTGCCTTTTATGCTAGATTGTAATATAATTTTATTAAATTTAGAGTTATTTTATAGAAAATTTATTCAAAAATTCGCTATAGCGAAAGAAATTTATTCTTAAACAATACCCAAGAAGTTATATTTATAAAAATGTTGACCTATAAGTAAAATAATTATATAATAAGGGGGAAGATGATTGAAGAGAGAAAAAATGTATGTTCCAACTGGATTGAAAACAGTAGATGGAAAAGATATTATGGGTTTTAATGGAGCATTTTATCTGCAAAATAAAGAAAAGATAAATAAAATGCTGAAAAAGTATGAAGAGATTATAGCAGAAGAAGATGAAAAAGAAAAACAAAGAGAAAACAAAAACATTTTAAAAGAGAGTACAGAAAAATATAGTATAAATAAAAAACATGATAAAATGT
>UMEP01053004.1_pt1 | contig 11486 bp, 9 predicted proteins | sample 1964771 | NCBI WGS metagenome assembly UMEP01 (sample SAMEA4836022, study PRJEB28245) | human gut metagenome | biome: gut microbiome; material: fecal sample | place: Denmark | collected 2008 | reverse complement strand
TGTTACTAAATAAATTGTGTCAACTTATTTAGTACACTACATGCTAAAGTGTACTGAGACTTCTCTTTTTCTTTATTTGACTTTACTTCGCTTTATAAGTAAGGGCTGGTGTTTCATTGGTATAGAATGACTACTCTTTTTTAGGTATCTTTCAAACGTTTGATGGAGTGAATTAGCAGACTGAATTATTCCTGAATTTTATATGTGTTAGTAAATCAGTGACTTATGCGATGTGCCTCTTGAATTATAAAGAAACTTCTTTCTACCTATAATTCAGTATCTTTTTGTTTGTAAAATTCGTAATTTTTAGGTATTGATAGCCTTTTTTGTGTAGTCTACCTTTGCGATGTTCAAAAATCGCAGAGAAATGAAAAAAAAAGTTAGTTTATTTTTAACCGCTTTTTGCTGTGCCGTAGGAACTGTTTCGGCCAGTGAAGTTGATTCGGTGCAGGTGGCTGAAGTGCATGGAAATGTAACAGCACGCAAACAGCATACGGACAATGACGAATATACCCGTTTCCGTGTAGGAGGCTATGGAGAAGCTGTAGCCAGTTTTAAGGATTATGGCATCAACCGTTATTACGGAAATCCAAGTGGAAATACCCGTGACCATCGGAACACGATTTCTATTCCGCGCTTTGTGCTGGCAATGGATTATAAGTTTACTCCGAAATGGATTCTGAGCGCAGAAATCGAATTTGAAGCTGGAGGAACCGGGTCTGCCCTGGAATTGGAGAACTCGGAAAACGGCGAATATGAAACGGAAATGGAAAAAGGAGGAGAAGTGGCCTTGGAGCAGTTTCATATCACCCGTCTTATTCATCCGGCTTTCAATGTGCGGGCAGGACACATGATTGTGCCGGTGGGACTGACCAATGCACATCACGAGCCGATTAATTTCTTCGGCACAGTGCGACCGGAGGGTGAAACCACCATCTTGCCCTCTACCTGGCATGAAACGGGTATTGAGTTTTTCGGTACGTTGGGAAAAGGATATGCCACTTTCGACTACCAGGTGCTGGTCGTGGCCGGACTGAATGCCAACGGGTTCGACCGGAATACCTGGGTAGCCAGCGGCAAGCAGGGCTTTTTTGAGGAAGATAATTTCAATTCTCCGGGCTATGTGCTTCGTGTAGATTACCGTGGAGTGCCGGGGCTGCGTGTGGGAGGTTCTTTTTATTATTGTGCCAATACGGCAGGTAATTCCGACAAACCCAATTTCTATGAGGGGCAGAAAGCACCGCTACGGATTTATTCAGGCGACTTGCAGTACAAGAATGACTATGTGACCGCACGTGCCAATGTGGTCTATGGTAATCTGAGCAATTCCAAGTTTATTAGCAGCAAGAATGTACGTTTGTCGAACAATGCTTCTTACAGCCGCGTGGTTCCGGTAGCTAAAAATGCGGTCAGCTATGCCGGAGAAGTGGGTGTGAACCTGCGTTCCATTTTCAATCACAATCCCAAAGTTCCTGTGATTTATCCGTTTGCCCGCTATGAATACTATAATCCGCAAGAAAAAGGAGAAGCCGGGCAGACCATGGACTTGCGTAACAAGGTCAGCATGTGGGTGGCCGGATTGAATTGGTTTGCTTTGCCTAATCTGGTAGTGAAGGCAGACTATACTACTCGTCAGATTGGTACAGGAAAGATGTTCGGTACCGGACCGTATACCAGTGAAAATGAGTTTTCCATTGGCTTGGCCTACATCGGCTGGTTTTTCAAGAAATGAATCATTAATTCCTAAAACTATTATGTATATGAAAAAGAATTTCTTTTATGCGGCAGCCTTGGCAATGGGGCTGACCTTTTCGATGACAGCGTGCAGTAATGAGGACACACCGACAGAACCGACCGATGCGGCCAATATTGATTATACGTCGGAAAATGCGACAAGCTGGAATAACTACATGAAGGCAGTGGTTACCTTGCTTCGTAAAGATGCTTCCGACTTGTATGGCTATTGGGCTACCAGTTACAAGGGAAGTGAAAGTTATGCCGTGACCTTTAAAAATCATGGGGCACCATTTAACAGTGCGGGTTCTTGCGTACAGCAAGTGATAGATGGTTGTGTAGATATTGCCAATGAGGTGGGAGAAACAAAAATCGGTGACCCGTATTCCAAATACCAGGCAGGTAAGGTGACAGAAGCCCTTTATGCCGTGGAATCCTGGTATAGCTGGCATTCGCGCGAAGACTATTCCAATAACATCGTATCTATCTGTAATGCTTTCTGTGGCGTGCGCAGTGAGGCTTTGATTAGCGGAGCCGCTATTGATAAAACTCAGGTGGCCGCGCAATCCTTGTACACGGTATTGGTGAGCAACGGGCAGCAGGAACTGGCAGATAATACTTTGTCGGCTATCAAGAATGCTTACGATAAGATTTTAGCCATCCCGCAACCGTTCCGTAATCATATCAACAGCGAACAGAGTCTGGCGGCTCAGGAGGCCTGCAGTGAACTGAGTGTCTTGCTGAAAGATAAGGTAAAACCGGCTTGTGATGCATTGTCGGAAGCAGTGCTGAGTCCGGTGGTAAAGAACTACGTGGATGTAGTGGTATTACCCACTTATTCAGACTTGAAAGACAGAGTGGCTACTTTGTATGACAAGGTGAATGCGCTGGCAGCCGACCCAACCAATCAGGCTTTCAAGGATGCTTGTGATGCGTGGATTAGTGCCCGTGAACCGTGGGAGAAGAGTGAGGCTTTCTTGTTTGGTCCGGTAGCCGATCAGGGACTTGACCCGAACATGGACAGCTGGCCGCTTGACCAGGCTGCCATCGTGAACATCCTGAATTCAGGAGATTACAGCCAGATGGAATGGAGTGGCGACTACTCAGAAGACAGTGAAGCCATTTCTGCCGCACAGAATGTACGTGGTTTCCATACCCTGGAATTTCTGTTGTTCAAAGACGGACAAGCACGTACGGTAGATTAAGCATGAAGATAAATTTTTGATGAATGACAGGCAGGGGAGTAAAGAAGGGGAAGCCCTCCTTTACTTCCTCTGTATGTTTCCGAAAAAGAGAAGAATAAATGAGAATAGTAAAACTTTTGTTATACGGACTTTTCCCCTGTCTTTTATGGAGCTGTGAGAAAGAAGGAACCGACCAGCAGTACGTGGAGGTGCCGGAAGGCTTTGCACTGTCAGCCGGTACGGCTACTAATTTTCTGACTTCTTCGAAAGCTTACGACTTTGAAGCGTCGTGGCTGTCGGGTATTTACAGCAGCCGTTTCAACGACGGAGATGGATTGTATGACGATGTGCGTACCAGTAGTAACCAGGATGGCGGATTGGGTCCCGTGTATGCCGGTTATTCCTGTGGAAGTTGTCACCGCAATGCCGGACGTACCAAGCCTACCTTGTGGAGTGAAGGCGGTTCGGGAAATTACGGTTTTTCTTCCATGTTGGTATATATCACCCGGAAGAACGGAGCGTTCTTCCAGAACTATGGGCGTGTGCTTCATGACCAGGCTATTTATGGGGTGAAGCCAGAGGGTAAATTGTCTGTGAAGTATGATTATCAGACATTCGAATTTCCCGATGGAGAAACTTATGAGCTTTGCAAGCCAACCTATACCATTACGGAGTGGTATGCCGACAGTATCCGTCCGGAAGATTTGTTCTGTTCTGTCCGTATACCGTTACGTCATGTGGGGATGGGGCAGATGATGGCACTCGACCAGAAAGAAATTGAAGCATTGGCTGCCAAAAGTAATTACCCCGAATACGGCATTAGCGGACGGTGCAATTATATCAGTGAGCGTGGAGTAACTCGTCTGGGACTTTCGGGCAACAAGGCACAGCATGCCGATTTGACGGTGGAATTAGGATTCTCCAGCGACATGGGGGTGACCAACAGCCGTTATCCCGAGGAGATATGTGAGGGACAGATGCAGATGGACCAGGGCAGTATGATGGGACTTTCGTACGACCAGTTGGACGTATCGACCGAGGACATGGAGGATGTGGACTTGTATATGCACTGCTTAGGTGTGCCGGCCCGCCGGAATGTGAATGATCCACAGGTACAGAAAGGAGAACAGAAATTCTATGAGGCGAAATGCCATCTTTGCCATGTGACTACGCTGCACACAAAAGTAAGAGGAGCCACCTTGCTGAACGGTACGGAACTGCCGTGGCTGGGCAATCAGACCATCCATCCGTATTCTGATTTTCTGCTGCATGATATGGGGTCGGAAATTATGGGTGTGGGTTTGAACGACAATTACGTGAGTGGTCTGGCCCGGGGTAATGAATGGCGTACCACTCCATTATGGGGCATCGGCTTGCAGGAAGTGGTGAACGGACACACCTATTTTCTGCACGACGGACGCGCCCGTAACCTTGTAGAGGCTATCATGTGGCACGGAGGAGAGGCGGAAGCTTCGAAAAACTTATTTAAGCGCATGAGTAAGGAAGACCGTGATGCCTTGATTGCGTTTTTAAATTCACTTTAATCATTAAGTATAGAAACTGATAACTTATGAAAAAAATACTGACTGCCTTGTGTCTGTCTGCGCTAATGCCATTGGCAGCACTGGCACAACATGAAGAAGATACGGAGAATGGTATCGTGTCGCTGGCTGGAAGAGAGGGATTTACCATCGCTTCCAAGAAAGGAGATTTTGTGTTCAAGCCTTATCTGTTAGTGCAGACAAGCGCCAACTTCAACTGGTATGACGATGAAGGGCTGGACAAGGCCTATAATCAGGACAATGTGGCCAATTCCGGTTTTGCCATTCCTTATGCCGTGTTGGGATTTACAGGAAAAGCCTTTGGCAAAGTGTCGTTCAATCTGTCACTGAATGCGGCGGCTACGGGCGCAGCCTTGTTGCAACAGGCTTGGTTCGATGTGGAGCTGAAAAAACAGTTTTCTATCCGCGTGGGTAAGTTTAAGACTCCTTTTTCGCATGCTTACCTGACTACGTTAGGAGAAACTTTGATGCCCTCCTTGCCGCTGTCGCTGACCGCTCCGGTGATTCTGCCCTATTCGTTGAATGCCGTGACTCCCAATATCGGAACGGGATTCGACTTGGGAGTGGAAGTACACGGTCTGCTGGCAGACAAGTTTGGTTATGAAGTGGGATTATTCAACGGTACAGGTATTTCAGTGAATACGGCAGGAAAGACGTTCAGTGATGACTGGCACATTCCTTCCTTGCTTTATGCCGGACGTTTTACCTACATGCCCAAAGGAGTGATGCCCTCTACACAGGGAAATCCTAACCGGCTGAATGAAGACAAGCTGATGCTGGGAGTATCCACCTCATTGAATGTGGAGAGTGAGAACGAAAGTACGAACGATTACCGTGCCGGACTGGAGTTTGCCATGTTGAAAAGAAAACTCTATCTGGGAGCGGAAATGTATTACATGCACGTGGGCTTTACCAAACGGCAGAAGATTGACCAGGGGTATCATTATCTGGGCGGATACGTGCAGGGAGGCTATTTTGTGACTTCCCGTCTGCAAGCTACGGCACGTTATGATTTCTTTAACCGTAACGGAATGGATACAAACGGGTTCATGAATATGCCAGCCGTGGGAGTGAACTACTTCTTTAAAGGCTGCAACCTGAAACTGCAAGCCATGTATCAGTTTGTAGGGCGCTGGGGACACGATACACAACTTGACCGGGATAATGACGACTTGGGAATAGCGACCCATAATGCCACGGTGATGCTTCAGTACACGTTCTAAAAGGAAGGAGGGTGTGATGAAAAGAAAGGTGTATGGATGGATACTCTTGGGGCTGGGAATCCTATGCTTGGTTTCCTGCGATGAAGGACGTATCTATGAAGCGGTGCCTGCCACGGCAGAAGGCGGACGTACGGTGAAGTTCACCGGAAAGGTAACGGGTATGGATACCTGGCCTTCCGGATATACGGTAGCCGTAGCCGGTTTTGATGCGAAAAGTGAATATGCACTGACTTCTGCCAATGTGATGCCTTCGCAGGCAGGAGAAGATGGTACGGTGCAGGTGGTGATGTCGGGAGTGACCGATGAAGTCACTCAAATCGAATTGTGCGTGATTAACCGCATTCGGGAGCGGGTAGTGACCTTTGCCAGGGTCGATTGCTCGGAAACGGCAGAAGACACGATTCGTATGGACGTGGGTGAACAGCAAGTCGGCATGTTCCAGGCTGTGCAGCAGCAAGTGTTTGACTCCCGCTGTGCCAGTTGCCATGGAGGAAGTACTTCAGCGGCAGGACACTTGTTTCTGACAGCAGGAAAAAGCTATGAGCAGCTGGTAAATGTCCCGTCTGTAGTGAATCCGGAAGTCATGAGGGTGAAACCGGCAGATGCGGAAAACAGCTTTCTGTATCAGGTACTGCATGAAAACGGTCACGTGCACCACGACCATCAGGACATTCTTTCGGCTGAGCCGGTATTATTGAACTTGATAGATGATTGGATAAATGGAGGTGCCAAACCTTGAATATTAAAATAGTATGAATATGAGCCACAAACAACTACGAAACCACAAGTCACAAGAAAATACATTAGTAGAAATTTCATGTTTTGAACCGGCTGAAGGAGTCGCTGAATACCATGTGATGATTCATGTTACTCGGCCTTCTTTGACGTATCAGGAGCAATTGGATACTTTACTCGATACCTATTATCAACTGTTGGAGAATGAGTTGAAGGGAGCTGTTGCCGTGTTCAAACGTTATTTTTTAAGCGATGCTGCCAATCAGGCCGACTGGCTGGCGGTACAGGTGCCGGAAAGCTCGGTCTGTGCCTGTTCGATTGTGGAACAGCCCCCGCTGAACGGAACAAAAATAGCATTATGGATATATCTGCAATCCGGTGTGCAATGTCGTGCGCTGGAAAGTGGATTGTTCGAAGTGTCACATGGGGCTTACCGCCATCTGTGGGGCGGTTCGGCTTGTAACCGGGCGGCCAATTCAGAATACCAGACTCGTTTACTGCTGAATGATTATATCCTGCAACTGATTGCACAAGGTGGGCATCTGGCCGAGAACTGCATTCGTACCTGGTTCTTTGTACAGAATGTAGATGTGAATTATGCTGGAGTGGTAAAAGCCCGTAACGAAGTGTTTGTGACGCAGGGTTTGACACCACAAACACATTATATAGCCAGTACCGGTATCGGCGGGCGTCATGCCGATACACAGGTACTGGTACAGATGGATACGTATGCCGTATTGGGTATCCGTCAGGAGCAGATTCATTATTTATATGCACCGACTCATCTGAATCCTACGTATGAGTATGGAGTAAGTTTTGAACGTGGTACGTATGTGGACTATGGCGACCGACGTCAGGTTTTCATATCCGGTACGGCCAGTATCAATCACAGGGGGGAAGTGGTGTATCCGGGTGATATCCGGAAACAGACCGAACGCATGTGGGAAAACGTGGAGACCTTGTTGAAGGAAGCAGAAATGTCGTTCGATGACATCGGACAGATGTTGGTTTACCTGCGCGATGCGGCAGATTATGCCGTGGTGCGGGAGATGTTTGATCGGCGCTTCCCGGAAATGCCAAAACTGATTCTATTGGCTCCTGTCTGCCGTCCGGGTTGGCTGATAGAGATGGAGTGCATGGGCACAAAAATGATGAAGCATACACAGTATCCTGATTTTTAGTTTGTATGAAAGAACGTCTGTGGAAAAACGTCTGGGTAGTTCTTTATGTGGTGCTGATGGGAGTATTGGCCATAGCTACTTTTTTAGAGCATGCATACGGAACAACTTTTGTCCAGACACATATATATCATGCTTGTTGGTTTTGTGGCTTGTGGGGTGCGCTGGCTTTCGGGCTTGTGCGGGCATGTGGCAAATGCCGGCTGTGGAAGCGCCTCCCGGTCTTGTGGTGGCATGGCTCTCTTTTAGTGATACTGGGAGGGGCCATGCTTACCTACCTGACAGGTGAAAAAGGGTATGTACATCTGGTGCAGGGGCAAGAAGTGAAGAGTTTTATCCGGACTTCCGACCAGCAAGCGAGGGCGTTGCCTTTCAGTCTTTCTCTGGACAGCTTCAGGGTGGTTTATTATCCGGGAACGGAAGCCCCTTCTGATTACAAGAGTTACGTGAGTTATAAAGTGAATGGAAAATGGAGAAAAGAGGTAATTTCGATGAATCACATTCTTTCTGTAAAGGGTTATCGTTTTTATCAGTCATCATACGACTCAGATTTGTCCGGAAGCTGGTTGAGTGTGAACCATGACCCTTGGGGAATTGCGGTAACCTATGCCGGTTATTTGTGTCTGGCTCTCTCTTCCTTGTGGCTGTTAGGTAGCCGGAAGGAGACATTTTTCCGCTTGTTACGTCATCCGCTATGGAGAAAAACGGGACTGATATGGCTGGGAATATGTGCTTTCCAGTTGACGGCTCAAGCTCGTCCGGTCAGTGTCCTGGCCCGCCAGGATGCGGAAAAGCTGAAAATGCGTCAGGTGATATACCACGACCGTGTGGCGCCCTTCCATACACTGGCCCGTGACTTTGTGATAAAGTTGAGTGGAAAACCTTCTTATCATGGTTTGACACCGGAACAGGTGGTGGCCAGTTGGTTACTTTATCCCGAAGAGTGGCAGCACGAACCGATGTTTCGGGTAAAAAGTGAACGGTTGAGGCAGGAATTAGGATTGAAATCGGAGTATGCGGCACTGGTAGACTTGTTTGATGGAAAGACCTATCGGTTGGAGGGATTGTTGCAGAGACTACAGGACGAAGTGCGAAATACGCATGAGAAAGGCTGGTTAGAGAACCGTAGGGCAAAAAAGTTGGAAAAAGAAGTGCTGGAACTGGATGAGAAGGTCGGTATGGTACTGATGCTTCAGAAAGGTACTTTTATCCGCCCTTTGCCGGAGGATGGAAGTGTCACTCCGTTATCGCCGTTAAGAATACGGGCAGAGATTTTCTATCATGCGGTACCGTTCACTAAAATTTTGTTTATGGCTAATCTTTCTTTAGGTTTACTGGCTTTGGGCTGGTGGATCTATTCCTGTGTGATGCAAGAAGGCGATAAGGCAAGAAACTGGAGGAGTCGGTGGCGACGGATATGGGGGTGGGCTGTATGGATGGCCTGTCTGTGTCATTGGACTTCTTATTTGCTTCGTTGGTATATTGGAGGACGGATCCCTTTGGGAAACGGACATGAAACGATGCTTTTTTTAGCGGGATTTATGTTATTGTGCACTTGTATCTGGCAGCGGCGCTTCTCATTTTTACTTCCAGCCGGTTTATTGCTTTCCGGTTTTACCTTGCTGGTAGCTTATCTGAGCGAGATGAATCCGCAGATAACCCCGTTGATGCCGGTATTACTGTCACCCTGGCTGAGTTTGCATGTCTCATTGATTATGGTATCGTATGCCTTATTTGCTTTGATGTGTCTGTGTAGTATCCTGGCATTGAGTATTCGGCGGCATGCGTGGCAGCGGCAACGGCTGACTTTATTTTGTCGGGTCTTGCTTTATCCGGCAGTGTTGTGCTTGGGAATTGGAATTTTTATCGGTGCGGTATGGGCCAACGTGTCCTGGGGAAGCTATTGGGCCTGGGACCCGAAAGAAGTCTGGGCTCTGATTACTTTCATGCTTTATGGAATGGCTTTTCATGTGCAAAGTCTCCCTCGTTTCAGAAATCCGTACTTCTTTCATTGGTTTTTAATCGTCTCGTTCTCTGCCATACTGATGACCTATTTCGGCGTAAACTATGTACTCGGAGGAATGCACAGTTATGCCGGATAAGTGATAGCTTTTTATCCTTTTGGGCGAATGATTTGTTTATTGATAGTTTTTCATTACCTTTGGATAGTGAATTTAAAAATGGACGAAGTATGAAATCTTTGAATTATGCATTAGTCAGTTCGCTCTGTGCATTAGTTATCGGTATATTATTGGTCACATGGCCAGATGTAGCAGTGAGTTACCTGGTAATTACTATCGGGGTGTTGTTCCTTATTCCCGGACTGGTCGGATTGTTTTCTTATCTGGCCTTGTTGAACAAGAGTAAGGCGGATGCTCCTCGTCCGGTTTTCCCTATAGTTGCGTTAGGCAGTACACTTTTCGGTGTATGGCTGATTATCATGCCTTCTTTCTTTGTCGGGGTGCTGATGTATGTGTTAGGCATTCTGTTGGTTTTGGGGGGTATCAGTCAGCTGGCCAACCTGATTGCTGCACGTTCATTCATGCCGGTTCCATTTGGGGTATATATAGTGCCCGTATTGATTTTGGCAGCGGGAATCACAGTCCTGTTCAATCCGTTTGCCACGGCTGAGATACCCTTTATTGTGTTGGGAATTTCTTCCATTGTATATGCATTGATGGATATGGTCCGTTTGTTGCGTTTCCGCAAAAAGAACAAGAACATACAAGATGTGACACCTATAGAAGAAATTAAGGAATGAAGCGATTTGACAGACTTGATTTGTTACCGGAAGGCCAGGATATGGTGGCAGGTATAGACATGACGGGTGGTTTTTACCGCTTGTTCCAGACTTCGGCGCCTTTTCCGGGGTGTGCTTTTCTGCTCTGTCTGAGAGGCAGTTGCCGGGTGAAAATCCATTTGACATGTTATGACTTGAAAGAAGGGTCTTTGGCTATTATATTCCCGGGAGTATTTTTTCAGATTCAGGAGCAGAGTAAGGACTGCCGGTTTATTTTCGTCGGTTTTTCCAAAAAGTTGATAGAAGGAGCCAAGTTGTTTTCTTATACCGTGGAGTACACTCCTTATATCTTTGAGCGGCCGGTAATTGAGATGAAGAAAGACGTATATGAACTGTTCCGGGATAGTATCCGTCTCTTGATTCGCCGGCAGAAGATAAAAGAAGAAATGAGCGGAATGCAAATCAGTTTGATTTATACGCAGCTGCTTCTTTCTTTAGGCAGTGTATACAAGAAAAGAGGAGAGGAAGAAGATTCACCAAGATACAATCGAAATCAGGAAATTGTAAAAGAGTTGGTGCGTATTATTGTGCAATATTATAAAACGGAACGCAATGTGTCTTTCTATGCCGAGAAACTGCATCTTTCGCCCCAGCATCTGAGTACAACGGTGAAGAAAGTTACCGGAAAGACCTTGACCGACATTCTTTCTTCGTTTATCATACGCGATGCGCAGGCTAAGCTTCGTTCTACGGATATGACGGTACAGGAAATAGCCTATTCGTTGAATTTTTCGGATATTTCCTTCTTCGGGAAATACTTTAAACGTTATACGGGCATGTCGCCCAAGCAGTATCGGAACATGTAAAAACAATAAGGGCAGGTGTATTTGTTTACGCCTGCTCTTATTGTTTCTGAGGACTATCTTTTATCCAAACATTGGAGTGATATATTGTGTCAGCAAGTATCCTCCGCCTACCAGCCAGATGTAAAGCAGTCCTGCCAGCAAGAATGGTTTGGCACCAGCTTGTTTGAATTTCTCCAGACTGGTATCTGTACCCAGTGCTGTCATGGCCATTGTCAGCATGAAGGTATCGATGTACTCAATGGCACCGTTCAGCGGAATATCTTT
>UMEP01063242.1_pt1 | contig 11488 bp, 9 predicted proteins | sample 1964771 | NCBI WGS metagenome assembly UMEP01 (sample SAMEA4836022, study PRJEB28245) | human gut metagenome | biome: gut microbiome; material: fecal sample | place: Denmark | collected 2008 | reverse complement strand
GCCGCTGCGGCAGATGGACTTCTTGACAAAATTCTTCCAGCTGGCGCGCGCCAAGGGGGTGCACACCGCGCTGGACACGGCCGGTCAGCCGTTCCAGCCCGATGACCCCGCCTACCTGGCCGCCTTCGATACCCTGATGGCTTCCACCAGTCTGGTGATCCTGGATCTCAAGGAGATCGACCCGGAGAAGCACCGTCAGCTTACCGGCCGGGACAATGCCAACATCTTAGCCATGGCACGGCACATCTCTGATCTGGGCGTTCCGCTCTGGATCCGGCATGTGCTGGTGCCCGGCCTCACCGATGACGAGGAGGGCCTGCGCAGGACCGCAGATTTCATCCGCAGCCTGAAAACGGTGCAGCGGGTGGAGGTGCTCCCCTACCACACGCTGGGGCTGTTCAAGTGGCAGAAGCTGGGCATCTCCTATCCCCTGCCCGATGCTGTTCCCCCCACGGCGGAACAGGTCCGCCGGGCGGAGGAATTGTTGGAAGTGGCTAAGTACCCCGGCTGAACTGCACCGGCAGGGTAGACTGGGAAAGCTTCATCCTGACTTAAACAAAAAGAATGACCCTCTCTATCACGCTGACGTATGCCCGCTCCCTTTTGTGGGAGGTGGCACTGCGAAGCAATGATAGAGAGGGTCGTTTATTTTTCTTCACTTCCGGCGTGATACACCTGCAGATACACCCTTTTGCGCTCGGCATCCGTGTTCTCTGCCAGCTGCTGGCAGAAACGCTCATCCTCGAACAGGGCGACCACATTGGGCGCATAGCGGGTGCCGCTCTGGGCCCGCAGCTCTTCCAGCAGCGTGCGGAAGGGCTTGGCAAGGTTGTAGCACCGACCGATATTATCGGTGGCGGCATCCAGCGAGTCTGCCACGCTCAGCGCATCCACGATTCCCTTGATCTCCGGCGGGCAGGAGGGTACATCATTGGGATAGCCGCCTTTGCCGTTGTAATAGCAGTGGTGATAGAGCGCCGCCAGGGCCAGCGTTCTTCCGCAGCCCATTCTATTCAGAATGTCAGCGCCGGTCCTTGGGTGGCTCTGGATGCAGAAAAATTCCTCATCCAGCAGGCGGCGGGCGTTGTTGTCGATGTACATCAGAACGGCACACTTGCCAAGGTCGTGGTACAGGCCGCACTCATAGGCCGTCTGGCAGAGCTCTTCCCGCCGGGCCTGCACCTCGGCCGCGCTCCTGCAGCCCAGCAGGCCCACCAGTGTTTCGGGCCGTGTCTCGATCTGCCGCTGCAGCAGGGCACGGGTCAGCTCTGCCACCATCAGCGAGTGGACATAGGTCGGCTTGTGCCCGGCCAGGATACTGCCCAGCATCCGGCGGTTCGCCGTTTCATCTGAGCTGGTGTTGATCTTGCTCAACTCCCAAGCAGCAGAGTTTACCACACGGGGATACTGGCTGGCCGGCATCTGTTCCAGATACTGATCCGCAGAACGGCGTACCTGCTCCACGGTTGCACGATATCTCTGTGCTCCCGCCTCGTCCAGACGTTCTGCATAGACCGAAAGATAGGCCGCCAGAACCAGCTTCCGGTTGATGGCCTCGGCAGAATAATCATCCTGCGCCACGCTTCCCGCCGATTCCAGAAGGATCTTGACCACGTCTTCCAGGCTGCCCACCCCGGCATGGTAGCGGGCAGCAGCGTAAAAATAGGGCACCCGCCAGTTCTGCAGGCGCGCATCCTGACCCTTGTACTTCTTCTTGTGCCCCCAGATGTATTCCGCCGATTCCAGCACCTGCCGCGCCACCTCGGGATCCTCCTCCTGCCGCAGATGGGTCAGCAGGGTCATGCGGTCCATGTGCATGGAATAGATGTAGCTTTCCCAGGGGAACTCCGGGTCCAGCGCATGGTAATGCGCAGACTGGATGATGTCCATTGCGCGGCGGAACCGCTCCAGATACCGGCAGCTTTCCGCATGGGTGCCGCGGGACATCCCCAGCCGGGTGTTGCCCACACAGCGGATGAGATACTGCCGGGTATTCCTGTCCAGCTGTTCATACCGTGACATGTATTCAGCAGCTTCCGTAAAATAGACCTGGATCGCATCTCCCAACAGGTTGATGCCAGTTCCCTCATCCCGGACGTTCATATAATGCAGGGTGATGCCTGTGTAGTACAGCTCCCTGACGATCATGGGCACGTCTTCCCGGCTGCGGGCCGCTGCCAGCAGCAGCTGATGCACCTTGAACGCCACGCCCATATCCTCGCTGTTCGCATAGTTGAACAGCCTGCCTGCAAAGGCACTCAGTCCCTGGATATCCGTTTCGGTCAGGGAGGCAGGGTCACGGTCGTAGACAAGCTGCGCCAGCAGTGCCTCATTCTGCCGCATCAGGGCGTTGCATCTCAGCGCGTTGGTCTGGATCTCTTCCAGCACGGCAGTGGGAGCTTTGCCCTCCGGAAAGCTGGGCCGGGAGATCGAGCGCACAACGCGCAGATCCCGAATATACTGTTCAAAAGCCTCTGCCTGTGTGCACTCCATCTCATCAGCCCCTTTTGTCGAAGTCCGTCGTTCGATTTGAAAACTATAATTCAGTATACGGTATTTTTCGGCAGAAATCAACTGATTTTCGCAGATTTTTTACCCCCCCCCCGAATATTTTTACGCATTCATACGTCATTTTTGCATAAAATACACTTTTACCGGGGGATCGGGTGCGTCCGGTTTATGAAATTGCTTCCGGCAGCTGCATCCATTTGCCCTTCCAGGCGTAGAGCACCATCAGCACTGCACCCACAGCCCAGGACACCGGGTAGACCAGCAGCACACCCTCAATGCCTGCAAACAGGGGCAGGGCAAACTGGATCCAGACGATGCGGAACAGGCACAGGGAGATCAGCAGCACCACCATGGGCGGCACGCTCTTGCCGGTGCCGCGCACCGTACCGGCAAGGCCCTGCAGGATGCCCAGCATCCAGTAGAAGGGGCAGAAATAGAGCATACAGATCTTTCCGTAGGCAATGACCGTTTCATCGCCGGTGAACAGGTGCATGATGGAATCCTGGAAGGCGAGCAGCAGGATGCCGGTCAGGATGGTGTAAACGATGCACATGCCCAGGGTGACAAAGGTGCCCTTTTTGACACGGTCGATCTTGCCCGCACCAAAGTTCTGGCCCACAAAGGTGGTGGCCGCCATGCTGAAGCTCAGCACAGGCAGAATGTTGAAGCCATCCACCTTCATATAGGCGGCAAAGCCTGCCATGGCAGCGGCACCATAGCCGTTGACGCTGACCTGCACCAGCACATTGGAAAGGGAGATGACCATGTTCTGGATGCCGGTGGGCAGGCCCACCTTGATGATGCGGACCGCCATCTTTTTGTGCACGCGCACTTCCTTTGCCGTCACGCGGTAATCGTCCTCCACCCGCATCAGAAAACGCAGGGAGAGCACACAGGACACCAGCTGGCTGATATCGGTGGCAATGGCCGCACCGGCCACGCCCATCTTGCATCCGGCGATCAGGACAAGGTCGAGGACGATGTTGGTGATGGAGGCAGCGCCCAGGTAGAGCAGGCTCCGCTTGGAGTTGCCGGCGGCGTTCAGGATACCGGCCGCCATGTTATACACCACGCTGAACAGCACACCGCCAAAATAGAGCCGCATATAGAGCACCGCATCCTCCAGCACCTCTGCGGGGGTGTTCATGGCGGTGAGCAGGGCACGGCTGACGGCAATGCCGCACACGGTCAGGATCGCACCCAGAATGGCCGAAAGGGCCAGCGAGGTGTGCACCGCAGTGTGCGCACCCTCCCTGTCCTTGGCTCCCAGAAACTGGGACACCACGACACCGGCACCCACGGCAATGCCCTGGCTGAACCCGATGAGCAGGAAGATGGGCGATCCGCTGGAGCCGACGGCTGCCAGCGCGTTGCTGCCCACAAAGTTGCCCACGATGATGGAATCGGCGGTGTTGTACAGCTGCTGCAGCATGTTGCCCAGGATCAGCGGCACCGAGAAGAGCAGGATGCTCTTCCAGATACTGCCCTCTGTCATCAGCCGTGATTTTTTCTTTTCTTCTAGAATCGTCTGTGCCATAATGTTTCCTTTTTCACGCAAAGCTTCAACTCATATATCAATCGTCATACAGATAAACGATACCTTGTTTCTACCAAAAAGTCAAGCAAAAACGTAGAAAAGGGCGTTTTTACCGGTTCCACCCTATTTCCACCCTCTTGCCGCTGGGTCCAGCATCTCGGCAGCGGAGTAGACCAGGGCGTTGCAGATCGCAGCGGCCACGGTGCTTCCGCCCTTGCGGCCCATGGCCGCGATGGCAGGCACGCCGTGGGCTGCACAGGCGGCAAACAGCGCTTCCTTGCTTTCCACCACATTCACAAACCCCACCGGCACGGCGATGACCAGGGCAGGCCGCAGCCCGGCCTCGATCTCTTCCACAATGGCCAGCAGAGCGGTAGGGGCATTGCCCACCGCAAGGATGGCCCCGGGGTGCTCCTGCGCCGCGCGGTGCATGGAGGCCACTGCCCGGGTGGTTCCGGTCTCGGCTGCGATCCGCGCCACCTCGGGGTCCGCCATATAGCAGAGGGCACTGCCGCCCAACCGGGCAAGGGCAGGCTTGGAAATGCCCGAAAGCGCCATGTTGGTATCGGTGATGATAGGGGTCCCGGCCCGCAGGGCGGCCACACCTGCCGCCACAGCCCCCGGCGTGAAGCGCAGATTTTTCGCATAGTCAAAGTCGGCGGTGGTGTGGATGACCCGCTTGACCACAGCGGCAGTCTCGGGCGGTGGGGTCAGACCCAACGCTTCCAGCTCTGCCGTGATGATGGAAAGGCTTGTCCGCTCAATGTCGGCGGGCAGATGATGTTGTGGGATCATTGTGCATTCCTCCGTGGGTTCTCCAACCCCATGGCCGCGTAAACGGCATCCAGATCCAGCGCGCCGCGCACGCCATCGGCCAGCAGGTCAAACTGCTGCTGGCGGTACTGCTCCATCGGGATGAGGGCCGCGCTGTCCGGCGCAATGCCCTTGCGCTGGCAGAGCAGGGCCACCAGCTTCTCGGTAAGCTCCCCGGTATCAAACAGGCCGTGCAGGTAGGTGCCGAACACATTGTCCTGCACGCAGCCCTCGGGTGTGCCGTCTGCCAGTGTGCAGAAGGGCACACCCTGCACCTCGGTGCGGCCGGTGTGAATCTGATATCCGGTCAGGGCCGCACCCGCAAAGGGGGCGGCGGTCACGGCGGCAGTGTCCTGGGTGCGGTGCTTCTGGCCGGTAAAGACCGTGTGGGTGGGCAGCAGCCCCAGCCCCCGCACGGTCTGCACCGTACCGCTCTCCGTGCCTTCGGGGTCGGCCAGCGTCTCGCCCAGCATCTGATACCCGCCGCAGACCCCCAGCACCGGCGTGCCGTTGGCCGCCAGCTTCAACAAGGCTGCTTCCAGCCCGGACTGCCGCAGCCAGAGCAGGTCATCCACCGTGTTCTTGGTGCCGGGCAGGATGATGAGATCCGGTGTGCCCAGCTGGCGGGTATTCTGCACATACCGCACGCCCAGCAGCGGGTGCTGCTCCAGCGGCATGAAATCGGTAAAGTTGGAGATGTGCGGCAGGCGGAGGATGGCTGCATCCAGCGGGTGGACCGTTCTGCCCGCATCCAGCCGGGTGGAAAGGGAATCCTCGTCCTCAATGTCCACCTTCAGATAGGGCACGACCCCCAGCACCGGCAGCTGCGTTTTCTCTTCCAGCATAGCAAGGCCGGGGCGCAGGATCTCCACATCGCCGCGGAATTTATTGATGAGCAGCCCCTTGATGCGGGCGCGCTCCTCCGGCTCCAGCAGCGCCACCGTACCGTACAGCTGGGCGAACACACCGCCCCGGTCGATGTCGCCCGCCAGCAGAACGGGGGCATCCACCAGCCGGGCAAGGCCCATGTTGACGATATCGTCCGCCTTCAGGTTGATCTCCGCCGGGCTTCCGGCCCCCTCAATGACGATGATGTCCACGGTTTCGGCCAGACTGTTGTAGGCCGAGAGGATCTCCGGGATGAGCGCTCTTTTCATTTTGAAGTAGGCGGCGGCGGACATCTGGCCCCGCACCTCGCCGTTCACGATGACCTGACTGCCCACGTCACTGCTGGGCTTGAGCAGGATGGGGTTCATCCGCACATCCGGCTCGATGCCTGCGGCCTGCGCCTGCACCACCTGTGCCCGGCCCATTTCCAGCCCATCCCGGGTGACAAAGCTGTTCAGCGCCATGTTCTGGCTCTTGAAGGGAGCCACGCGGTAACCGTCCTGCGCAAAAATGCGGCAGAGGGCGGCGCACAGCAGGCTTTTGCCTGCACCGCTCATGGTTCCCTGCACCATAATGCACTTTGCCTTGCTCATTCCAGCACCTCCGCAAGAAGTTTCAAAAGCTGTTCGTTTTCAGGCCCGGTGCGCACGGCGGTGCGGTACCAGCCGGGGCCCAGCCCGGGGTAGTTCGCACAACTGCGCAGCACAGCACCCCTTTGCCGCAGGGCTTCTCCCAGCGTCTCCGGAGCCTGAAACAGCAGGTAATTTGCCCTGCCGTCCAGCACCCGCAGGCCCAGCGCCCGCAGCCCGGCCGTCAGGCGGGGCCGCTGTTCGGCAATGAGGGCCCGGACCTTTTCTACATACGCTGTCTCCTCCAGCGCGGCAAGGCCTGCCGCCTGCGCCAGACTGGAAACACCCCAGGGCTGGCCGCAGGCCTGCATCTGTTCCAGCAGCGCCGTGTCGGCACTCAGGGCATAGCCCAGCCGCACGCCCGCCATACCGTAAAGCTTGGTGAAGGCTTTCAGGATGACCAGATCTCCCTCCCCCAGCAGGCCTTTTGCCGTGTGCAGGGCATGGTCGGGCAGGAAATCGAGGAAGCATTCGTCCACCACCAGCAGGGTGCCGCACGCCGTGCAGCGGTGGAGGATCTGCTCCATCAGCGGCAGGGCCGTCAGCTGGCCGGTGGGGTTGTTGGGCTGGCAGAGGAATACCACGTCCACCCCCGGGCGGATGGCCGCACAGAACGCATCCGTGACCGCAAAATCCTCCTGATCCCGCAAAAAGAAGCGTTCTACCGTGCAGCCGACACTTTCCAAAGCAGTGGCATACTCCGCAAAGGTGGGGGCGGTGACCAGCGCCCGGCGGGGCTTTTTGGCCCAGACCAGCCGGAAGATAAGGTCTGCCGCCCCATTGCCGCAGAGGATCTGCTCCGCCGGCACGCCCTCATGGAGCGCCAGCTTTGCCCGCAGCTCCCGGCACAGGGGGTCGGGGTAGCGGTCGGCCGTGGGCAATGCCGCCGTGATGGCCCGGGCCACCCCTTCCGGCAGACCCAGCGGGCTGACGTTGGCCGAAAAATCCAGCGCATCCCGCCCGAACTCGGCCCGGTAACCGGCCCAATCGCCGCCATGTACTAGTTGCATGTTCGTTCTCCTTTTCCTGGATGGTTCTGGATCCCAGCTCTTGGCTCCCCCTTTGGGGGAGCTGTCATGCAAGGCATGACTGAGAGGGCGAGGTCGTTACAAAAAAGCCCGTATTGCCACGCCCCACGCCAGTGCAAAAGCGCTTGCCACGTACATCATCCGGTTGGCACGCAGGATATCCTCCGGTTCAATGGGGCGCAGCGGATCGCCGATGGTGGGCTTGGCGTAGTATTCGCCAAAGTAATAGGCGGGCCCGGCCAGCTGCACCCCCAGCGCACCGGCGCAGGCGCTCTCGGTCTGGGCGCTGTTGGGGCTGGCGTGGTTGCGGCGGTCCCGCCGCCAGATCTTCCACGCCCCTTTTGCGTCATTGCGGGTAAAGGCCGCGGCAGCCACCCACAGCAGGGCGGCAAGGCGGCTGGGAAGGTAATTTGCCGCATCGTCCAGCTTGGCAGGGATGCGGCCAAAGTAGAGGTATTTTTCGTTTTTGTAGCCCAGCATACTGTCCATCGTGTTGATGGCCTTGTAGGTCAGGGCCAGCGGTGCCCCGCCGATGAGCATATAGAGCAGGGGCGCGATCACGCCGTCGCTGGCGTTTTCGGCCACCGTCTCCACAGCGGCTCTGGTCACCCCCTCCAGCGTCAGATCCTGGGTGTCCCGCCCCACGATGCGGCTGACCGCCCTGCGGGCGGCAGGCAGGTCGGGCTTGACCAGTTCCCGGTAAACATTGGTGCTCTCCTGCGCCAGCCCCTTTGCGGCCAGTGCCTGCCCGCACCAGAACATCTGGACGGCCAGCCCCAGCCACGGGCTGATACGGGCAGCCCCCAGGCAGACAAGGCTCGTCAGCAGAAAGGTGCCCACCGGCAGGCAGAAGGCCACAATGGCACCGCCCAGCAGTTCCCCCTGAGGCGTTTTGGGCAGGCGGGCCCGCAGGCGCTTTTCCAGCGCCGAGATGGCCTTGCCCATGTACACCACCGGGTGGGGCAGCCAGGCCGGGTCGCCCAAGAGGCAGTCCAGCACAAAACCGCCGAGTACTGCGTATTCGATCATCGGGCATCCTCCTTTGTGTACTGCACAGTCTTCAGCAGGTGCAGCGCCCGCTGCTCCGCCCAATCTCCTGCATCCAGAACGTAGCCGCCCGCGTTGGGGGCGCACCAGTGGTAATAATCCGCATGGGGCAGGGCGTAGCGCTCCATGGCAGCCATCTGGGTGCCGCCGTGGGCCAGAATGACCAGTGTCTCTTCCCCATCGGCAAGGGCCCTGTCCACCAGTGCGGAAAAGGCCCTGCGCACCCGCTCCGAAAAAACAGCCTTGGTCTCGCCGTCCGGGCAGGGGCTTTCGCAGTTGGCGTTCACCCAGGCCAGATAATCCGGGTCGTGCTCCATCTCAATGAAATTGCGGCCCTCAAAGCTGCCGAAGCACATCTCCTGCAGGTCTTTCACCTCCACGAGCCTTGCACCCGGGAAGAGCACCTCCGCGGTCTGCCGGGTGCGGCAGAGCGGGGTGATATAGACCGTTTCCGGCCGGAGATCCGCCTGCCGCAGCTGGGCGCGGCCCGCGGGGCACAGGGGGATATCCCGCTGGCCCTGATAGCGCTTTTCGGCGTTGTAGGCCGTCAGGCCATGGCGCAGAAGATAGATCAGCATGGGGGCAGTTCTCCTTTCAATACTGTGGGGATGCCGCAGAACATCTGCACCACGCACCCGGCCCGGGCCGCCAGCAGGCAGGCCAGCCGCCCGGCGGCTTCCCGGGCGGCCCGCTCCCCTGCGTCCATGGGCACCACGCCGCCGCCCACCTCGGTGGCCATCACGATATCATAAGCGGAGAGCTCCTCCGCAAGCTTTTCCAGATCCTCAGCCTCTGCGGCCAGGGCCTGCACCTCCGCAATGCGGGTGCCGGGCAGGCGCTGGGCAAAGGTGCGCTTGCCGCTGTACAGCGGCCCGGTGATAAAGATCATAACAGTCCTCCCCACTGGCAGGCACACAGCGCCGCCAGCATCCACAGCTCGGCTTTCTGCAAAAACCACCCGGCCAGATCGCCGGTGATGCCGCCAAACTGCTTGTCCGAAACAACATGATAGCGTGCAAACACAAGAAACGCCGCCAGCACCAGCGCCCAGCCGCCCAGTGCCAGCAGGGCGGCGCTGAGCAGAGCGGCCAGCACCATCAGCACCCGGCGGACAGTAGTTCGATCCGCCGCCGTGGCAAAGGTGTGGGCAAGGCCGGTGTTCTTTGCCATCGGGAACGATGCCACGGCCAGGCCCGAAAGGGCCCGTTCCAGCACAAGGGCCAGTGTCCAGCACAGGCCCACCCGGGGCGTAAAGTCCACGCAGGCGCAAAGGGCAAGGTAGGCCGCAAAATAACTGCACAGCCGGATCACCGCAAAGGCACCGCAGTGGGGGTCTTTGAGGATCTCCAGCTTCTTTTCCCGGTCGCCATAGCTGGAAAGTGCATCGCAGGTGTCGGCATAGCCATCCAGGTGGATGCCGCCCGTGACCCAGACCGGGATCAGGCAGAACCCCGCCGCTTTTGCGGGCATCGGCAGGGGCAGAGCGCCGCACAGGCACCACAGCCCGCCAATGACCACCCCGATGAGCGGGAAGGCACACATGGCATACCGCATGTTTTTCTGGTTCCACGCGAACTGCGGCACCGGCAGGGCCGAAAACATGGCAAAGGCCACTGCAATGGTCTGCAATCCAATCATTTTTCCACTCCTTTATAATAGACCGGGATGCCGCACACCACCCGCACCACATGGTCAGCCCGGGCGGCAAGGGCATTGTTCACCTGCGCCAGCGCTTTCAGGTAGCGCCCGGTGTCGCCTGCATAGTCGGCACCGCCGCTGAACACCTCGTTGGAGACCACGATGAGGTGCGCGCATTGTCCGGCCAATTGGTCCAGTCCTTCCAAAATAGCCGAAGCGGCATTTTCTCCCGCCCCGGCGGGGTCGTAGAGCTCGTTGGCGGTCAGGTTGCCCAGATCCTCCAACAGCACAGTTCCCCGGGCAGGCAGACGGATGTTCTCCAGATGCAGGGGGCACTCCACGGTCTCAAACTGCTTTGCCGCCCGCATCTTCCGGTGCTTTTCCACCCGGGCGGCACATTCCGCATCCCACACCTGCATGGTGGCGATGTAATAGCGCGGAAGCGCGGTTTTCATCACCAGGCTCTCGGCATACCCGCTCTTGCCGCTGGCGGCACCGCCCAATACCAGCGTCAGCATTGGGGGGTGTACGGCGTGATGCCGCCCTCCGTGAAGGAATAGCAATCGCGGTAAACGGCCAGCGCCATATCCCACAGCGGGATGCTTGCCACCGCTCCGGTGCCCTCGCCGAGATGGAGCCCGGCGGTGAGCAGAGGCACTTTGCCCAGCGCTTCCAGCACCAGCCTTGCTGCCGGTTCGGTGGAGCAGTGGCTGGCAAACACGGCCTTTTCCGCGGCGGGGCAGAGCCGCACAGCGCACAGCGCCGCCACCCCGCTGATGAAGCCATCCATCAGCACGGGCAGGCCTTCCAGCGCACCGCCCAAAAAAACACCGCACAGCCCGGCGATGTCAAACCCGCCCAGCTTGGAGAGCACATCCAGAGGGTCAGCGGCATCGGGCTGATTCCGCGCAATGCCCCGCCGGATGGCATCCAGCTTGCGGGCAAGCCCCGCGTCGGAAAGGCCCGCACCACGGCCTGTCATCCGCTCCACGGGCTGACCCAGCAGAACCGCAGCCACGGCGCTGGAGGTGGTGGTGTTGCCAATGCCCATCTCCCCCGTGGCCAGCAGCTGCACCCCCGCCGCCTTCTGCGCCCGGACAAGCCCGATGCCCGCCGCAATGGCATCCACCGCCTGCTGACGGGTCATGGCAGGGCCGGTGGTGAAATCCGCCGTCCCGGCGGCAATGCGGCAGTTCTGCACCCCGGGCACCGGCTCCCCGGCCATGCCAAGGTCCACAGGCACCACTTCGCAGCGGGCCGTTTTTGCCATCTGGCAGACACTGGTGCGCCGGGCGGCAAGGTTCTCGGCCACGGCCCGGGTCACGCTCTGGTCCGTCTGGCTCACGCCCTGCGCCACCACGCCGTTGTCGGCGCAGAGCACCAGCACGGCCCGGCGG
>UMEP01047557.1_pt1 | contig 11518 bp, 6 predicted proteins | sample 1964771 | NCBI WGS metagenome assembly UMEP01 (sample SAMEA4836022, study PRJEB28245) | human gut metagenome | biome: gut microbiome; material: fecal sample | place: Denmark | collected 2008 | reverse complement strand
GGAGTTCAGAACATTTCCTGTGAATGATCTTGTAGCTAAGTTTATTAGTAAATTTATAAATACTGGTACAGAACACAATCCAAAAATAGTAGACAGTGCATTGAAAATATCTTCATAACCTGTGGAATCGAATTTCTTTATTTTGTCTAATCTTAATCTTATAAATGGCGTGATACATAACAACACGAGAGCGTATATATATATTAATGGAACTATTCTGATGTTAGGGTAATACAATGGGACTAAATCAAATGAATAATACCAACATGCCCCAAGGCTTGATAATGTGAAAGCTGAAATACATAAAAATCCTAAATCAATTTTTCTTTTGTGTTTAGCATATATAATCAAAGTGAGTAGATATGCGAAAAAATTCAATATTAATATATACATAAAGAAAGGGTAGTTTATTGGTATAATTCAGCTAATTCATGAAATTTTTCTATAACATTAGATTTTTGCCGTTCAGCATTCCGGTCGATGAATGAACTTTTATATACATTGATCGATGTTTCAGATAAAGAGTTTTTTTGAGAGAATAATTTTATGTTGGAATCTGTCCATTGTTCAATATATGCTTTTAATTTTCTTGCACCATAACCCACATAAGGTACCCCAAAACTCATAGCCGTTATAGTTCCGTGTAAACTTGATCCTATATACATCTGAGAGTGTTTGATTAGCCACATGATATCAAATATGTTTGGCTGATTAATTAAGAAATAGTTTTCCCCCATTTTTTTTGCTATATTTTTAAGTGCAATTTGATCAGAATGTCCAAGAGCCGTTCCAATAGGGCATAAGCATATTGTACAACCTAATACTTTAGATATGTTAATGAGTTGATTTGCAGCAAGATCATATTTCCCTTTCCATAAGTTTAAATTACCTTGGAAAATATATAATTGCTATTTATTATATCTTTTGATACAGTTATTTTAGCTCGTAGTATATCTTCGTTAAAAACTTCAGACATTAGTATTGCTGAGTCTGGACATATCGAATGTTTAATATGTCGTAGTGTAAGTGCTTTACTTGTTTCATTGTCTCTTACAGCGAAATAATCAACGCTTTTAAGAATTTCTTGTACTTTAGGATTGTCCAGTTCATCTGAGTGTAATAGCCATGATCCTCCCAATGCATTATATGCAATAGTCTTAAATTGAGGCAATTCATTTTTACCTACGGAAAAGACAAAGCATGTTTTTGTTTTAAAAACATATTTCACAAATGAAGCGCATATATCTTTAAAATAGCATCCAAGCGGAATTTTTGAAACCTTTGAAGAAAAGCGATATAAATAATCAACCCATGGAAAAATGTATGATAAGATAGTGAACCAACGTACGCATAGTGATTCACCTCCAGCAACAATCAAATGATTTTCCCATTCTTTGTCAGTTTTGAATAATTCAGAATATTCTTTAGTTTTTATACCGCCTTTTTCAGACAAATCTGATGCTGTTGTTGATACATATACAACATCATCAAAGATTTTGGAAAAATAGTATGTTATAATGTGCGGGAATAATAAATCCCCATAATTAAACCTATCATTTGGTGCTAAAATATACAACCGCTTTTTCATTTCTTTTTAAAGATTTTAGTTATGACATATTTAAATTCGGATTTCTTTACGCCGATTAAAATCGTTAATATGGATGAAATGGCAAGGGATATCAAGACTCCCCAAAATGTAGGACTGATGTTTTTTTTAAGAAATAAATAGGCAATGGTCATTAATAAAAAGACTAATGTATTTCTAAACATCACTTCTTTGTTAAATAAATTTATCGATATATCAACTATGCGCTTTAGCATAAATAGACGGGCATATAAGGTCAACAATGCCAATGATATTGCAACGATATAAACCGTTTCTGGTCTAAATCCATAATGAAGCAAAATAAGTGAAATTGGGAAATTCATCATGTGCATTGTTCCAACAACGATTTGGTAATTTTTAATTTTTCCTGTTGCTTGTTGAAGTGTAACTAATGGCAAACTAATAACTTCTACAATTGTTAGAATCAAAGTCAATCTTACAAAATTCACGGAATAATCGGGTACTATTTTTAGCCATAATTCTAGTATGTAGGTTGTCTCGCATATTATAGGAAAAGAAATTATGGTCAATAATAAAAATGAAAAACGTGCACTATATATAGCTAATTTAAAAGAGCGTTTTAGATCATTTTGTGAATATGATTTTATTATTTGAGGATTTACTGCCATTAAGAAGTTATTTGAAAAACTTGAAATAGCATTATTTACTTGGACAGCTATGCCTCGTGCTGCATTTACCATTGGATCAAAATAAATATTTAACAAAATGTTAGTTCCTTGAGTCCTCAATACACCGGCTGAAGCACCGATAAAATTCCATCCTGCAAAGCCGAACATTTTTTTTAAAATTTCCATATCCCAATAGAAATGATAGTTGCATTCTTCAAAATGCTTCTTACAATAATAACCATATACTAAACGGATTATAATTGCAACTGAACACATTAATATCGCATAAAAGACTAACTTGTCTATTGGTGAGATTGTAATCAAAAAAGCTATAGCAAGTTTGCTTAATGCCTCCAATATACTAATATAAGCAAATGCTGACATACTTTCATGTGCAATAATTGTAGCATTATAAGGCACACTTATTAGATTTATTACAAAAGTAATTATTGAAAACTGTAGGGTCCAATTAGCAGCAATAAGTCGATTTGTTGGAATTGTCATTTTTGTATTTAAAAACCATACGCCAAATGATTCTATCAGGATGACAATTATAAGAGACAATAATAATTGGATGGTAAGAGACGCTGAAAATATTTTTCGAAGCTTACTTGTATCACCTTTTCCTAATTCATATGTTATAAATCTACTGATTGAAGAAGACAATGAAGCTGATATGATTGTAAACATCATAACCACTCCGCCAACCACATTATAAATCCCGAAATCTTCTACTCCAAGAGCATTCAGCACGACACGTGAAGTGTAGAGACTGACTGCCATCATGAAAAGCATGCGGAAGTACAGCAGCAGCGTATTCTTGGCTATGCGCTTGTTGTTTGCAGAAGTGTTTTCCATGAATAAAATAAATAGTTATACTTTGAACCGTGTGTGAATGTGCATTTTATGGAATACACACAGTTGGTGTTACATTGGGTTGCAAATCCGCTTCTTCAATTATGCTGGCTTACATATCCGGCATGTCAAGCAAGCTTTGTTCTCTCCGCAATATAGCTGCATCGTTTGTAAGATTATTAATCTTACAGCTTGAAGATTAATAATCTTTCGGCGTGAAGATTAATAATCTTTCGGCGTGAAGATTAATAATCTTACAAGCAACGCAGTTATGAGGTCCCGGATCAGCACACGATAAATTCAAGACACAGTCTCTTAAAACAGGCTTTCAGATTATTCTCTATTTTTTCTTGATTTCTCCGACGGTTTATTGATGCAGCCATACCGTCTGCAAGTACCTGCGCCATATAGCAAGGTGTGTGGTGGTGTTTATCTCCTGGCAGATATCGGTGCATGTCTTTATCAATTCGTTTTTACCTTTCTCGGGGTCGGTGGTTGTTATTGCCATCACATTCAAGGTGTCTGTACCGATTGTAAGCCTTTGTATGGCTTTTACTGCCGAAGACGTATCCGTCAATACCTTATAGAGGGAAGGGGCGTAGTTGCGGAAAGACTCGATGAGCTTTTCTTGCTTTCCGTTGTCCGTATTGTTCCCGTGAGCGGTTCGGATGGTTCCGCTAACCAGCTTTTCGTTGGCTTTTTCTGCCGTCAGGAAGTATTCGCCGAGGAATTCGTCCCAGTTGGCGAAGAATGTATATTCGTCTTTTTCCTTATCCTTCAGGATGCCGATGTGCGCATAATAAGTCGTGGTAATGCTTTCGTTTTTTTTCTTGCTGGGGTAGTAAGCTTCTTCTGTTATTTCTATTTTACGGATGATTTCCGTAAAGTGTGTATGCTGAAGCTTTGTCTTGTCTTGGCTGTCTTCCAATGTTATACCTGCTGTCGGAGTGAGGTACGGACGGAGAACGAGCTTCTGCCAGTTTTGCCTTACATAGCCGGGATTGTCATGCTCGTAGCGCACGAGATTCAGGATGAGTTCTGCCTCATTGCCGTTTATTTGTGCCAGTCGCATGCTTAAGGCTGTGTTGCCTTTTTTATGAAGGTCTTGGCAAAGGGAAACCAATGAGGGTCTGACAATCAGGCTGTCTATGATTTCGTAGAGTAAGGGGAGTGTCTGTTCGCCATAGCCGCAGGCTTGCAGGATACCGATGAGCAGGTCGATGGCACGTCCTTTTTCGGTACCGATGGACAAACGGTCGCCTTCGGCATTGTGCAGGCGGACTACGTGGAAGTTCCAGATGTTGGGAAGGGAAACGGTGAGGTAACTGTCTTTCTTTAGTCCCCGCATTTGGAACACCAGCCGTTTATCTCTGCGGAAGCGGGCGATATATCCTTCCCGGCCTTTTAGCGGACCGTCTATGACGCGCACAATTTCGTTGGGGTTACCTGTCTTGGGGTTGAATGCATAGTCGGTATATGGTCGTTCAAGGATAATCATCTGTTCTGCGTAGTTTTCGTTGAAATCCCGGAAAGCGCGCATTTGTTCTTCAGGGATAACACGCATGCGTGTCTTTTCTCCTTTCTCTGTTTTGCGCTCGTACTGCACAACGCCCTCCATAGCGTGTTCTTCCATAAAGTCTATCAACGATTTTTGGGTAGCAAGTACAAATACAATTCCCACAAACAAGGGTGCCTGCTTGTCGCCATTGTCACCACGGACTGTGACTGTGGTATGGGTAGGTGCATAGACTTCGAGAATGTTTTTAGACTTCGCCTTGTATTGTTCTAAAAGTTTTACAAACTTTTTTTCCTGACGAGGCCGGGTGCGCACAACGTACCAGCAGTAATCCAAATGATTGAGTTTGTCGATCATTTGTATGCTTCATTTAAATGTATTTCCCATGTTCCCTTCATGACAATTGCATGAAAGTTCTGAAGTACCTTTTTCTAGGTGTAGCGGTAGGATTCTGGACGAAACTCAGCAGCAATGGTCTACCGTTTTTATGTGACAAGAAGAATAAAGCATCATGTGCTTCAAGTATATTGCTTCCATATCACAAGGTTTTAATATTCAGTTTGTTAACTTGATCCAATCTTACCGCTTCACTATGGTTTGTATGTATGAAGCGGTGATTTCGTTGCAAAGATAAGAAAAAAATTTAGAAACTGTTTTGAATTTCTACAAAAGTTTTTCTTGGCTTGATGGTTCACATGATAAATTCGGAACAGGCTTTTATTTTCCCCAAATCTTGTCAATCATTTTCCGGTTGGCTTTCATTACGCCGTAGGTGTTTTGTTTTTTATGTTACTTTTTTGTTAGCCGTTTCTTGGAACTTTCAGATGGTTTTGTTATCTCTGCATTATCAGTTAAACTAACCAAGAAAGGAAGCCATGGCACGTACAAAGAAATTAGCGTTAAGTATAAAGTACTTCTAAGACATTCTCTGCCAATGCCGAATCATAAATGCGTAGGGCGTTATTTTCATCAGTGTTGTAACCAAGATAGTTGACACTGCCATACCATATCAAGGATTTGTCAATGATTGCAACATCAATAGCCAATGCGTCGTTAATCTTGATACTGACTCCTATTTCTCTTAGCCTTTCTTCCTTTTCAAAGTTACTCTTGATTAATGTGATAACCTCCACGCCCCGCGCAGACAAATTCCTTAGTATATTAAGTGCAGGCGAATGTTTGGCAAACCAAAGTTTTGTCGCAGAAATAACCACCGAATGTTTCGCTTGGGACAAATCTTTGAAGTACTCATTTTGGTATGTATGCCCGTTAAAAATAATGCTATGACTTTCGTTGAATAAATCCATTGGTGCATTTGACATTATTTGATAGCCCACAGAAGCATACCCTTGTAGTCTTCGTTTGTACATGACATCACACATCGGTACGCGAATGTCGATGTAATCGTAAATCCGAACTTCTTTCTTGCCCGGATATTCCCGATGCAAACGCCCTGCATATTGTGCGATAATACCTTTCCAAGAAACGGGTAAGGTTAAAAACAGAGTATCCAACCGTGGATAGTCGAAACCTTCGCCCACATATTTCCCTGTCGCCACTATGACAAGTGGTTCAGCAGGAGAGATATTTTGTAGCAATTCCATTTTCTGCCGCTTTTCTCTTACCGATTCAGAACCGATGAGAGTAATGACATGCTTGCAATGGAGAGCCAAGGCATTTGCCAATGTTTCGACATGAGTGGTAAGATTGGTCAATACAATGGGGGAACGTCCTTCTGTTAATGCCTTGCGCACATCGTCTATGATAAGATTGTTTCGATTTTCATCTTCAGCCATTTTTTGAATCATTCTGGCATAAGTGGACTTATCATCAGTCAATTCCCTGTAAGAAGTGAAACGGGGAACAAGCAGACGTGCGAATGTTTGGGATGTCATTTGAGCTTTTGCATCCGCCGAATAGCGGATAGGCCCGCATTGCATGAAAATGATAGGCTGATGTCCGTCCTTGCGGATTGAAGTTGCTGTCAGTCCATAGACATAACGGGCATTGGCATACTTCAATATCCGCTCAAAATTCACCGCTGAGACATGATGGCACTCGTCCACAATCAACATCCCATAATTTCGCACAAAAGGTTTCACCCCATTGTCCTCCAAACAGGATTGCATCAAGGCTATGTCTATTCTCCCATGCAGTGAATTTCCCTTAGAATCCAATGTACCGAACGGCGAAAAGTCTTTTTTGCGGCCACGTTTCTTTGGAAGGTCTTCTTCCGTAAAGTCTATTTCTAGAAATTCTTCCAAGCGGGATTTCCATTGATCCAACAAAGCTTTGGTGTGTACAAGTATCAGCGTATTTACTTTCCGTTCAGCAATTAGGCTAATAGCCGTAACCGTTTTGCCAAATGCGGTAGTGGCATTCAGTATCCCATTATTATGCGCTGTCAAACTAGCTATGGCAGCTTTCTGTTCTTCACGAAGTTCACCTTTAAATCTTACGGTTACATTCTCCCCGTGATTGGTCTTGTCCTCTATTCGGTACGAGACTTGATTGTCTTTCCAAAAAGCAACGGCCGCATCTTCACATCCACGAGGCAGGGCAATGTAATCTTCTTCCATATCGGCACAAGAAATAATACGGGGAATGTTGTAAGTAGACAAGCGCATACCTTGTCTGGCATAAAACTCCGGATTCTTGAACGAGGCAATCCGTTTCAGATGGTTAATTGCCTTTGCAGAAAATCCAGACAAGGGAATGTATAACATATTGGAACGTATGAGAACAGGATTGGCAGGAAAATCATTAGGAGTGATTTTCTGAGGTACCGGAGTCTCCCACGGTGTGGATTCACTGGTAGTGGACAATTCACCTAACTCGGAATCCGTTCTATGTTTAACCAATATTGCATCAATCATAGTTTCGGAAATCCGTTTTATCTGAAGTAGATAGTCCCACTGGCTCTCGTAAACTGTAAAATTCTCGTTTACAAATACGCTGTTTCCTTCTTTGCGTGCTTTCCCTTGTAATGGCAACGCCACCAAATTTCCGAAACCACCCTCAGGCAACCTATCCTGATTGGGTAAGAAGCGGTCGTATGACTTGAAAGTCATACGTCCGTATCTTTCCATCGCTTCTGTCAATATCGTATTTCCAAGTCTTCGCGCTTTGGAAGCAGGCAATGGCTGTTCAAAGAATATCCATACATGTGCACCGTTCCCAGAGCGGGAGCGTTCGATGGAACAAGGAATATCCCAATCATTGCAGACCCCGACATACGCCAACACGTCTTTTTTATATCCATGTTCACAAGACTTGTCATCGAAATCCGTGCACAGAAAATTGCATTTGTTGTCGGCAAGAATGGCATAGGCACCGATTACATCCTGTCCGTCTGAGTCTTTCCCTTCAAGATGTCGGTATATATCCTCATACTCTAATGGTTTGAACAACCTGTTAGGACATTCTGCGCACTTATACTTTCTCTTGTCACACAATTGCCTGTCCCATTCGTTCCGACACACCGGCTGGTAACCTGATTTTCCGCTCGTCCTACTGTACCATCTCCGTGCAAACACATCCTCGCGTCCCTTGAACAGATTGCGGAATACACTTACTTTTTCTTCCAAAGACAAATGTTGCTTCATGATGGGCTGTGTCATAGGAATATCCTTGCTGTTTATTAATGTCTGTAGCCTATCGACCTCCTTATGAAGAAACTCATTCTCCTTAAGAAGTTTGTTGTACGCAGCCAACAGTTCTTGGTATGTAAGCTGTTTTCCCATATCATTCAAAGCAACGGTGTCATATATAAAGGCAGATACACAATCCCATCTTCTATTTTCATATCCTTATCGTGAAGCACGTAGGGTGTGGATAACTGGAAGCCGTATTTGGCGATACACTTCCTCAACGAGTTCAGTGTGTAATGCTGTCCGGATTTTACTTCAATGGGTGAAATATTATGCCTGCTGGTCGTTACCGATTTGGTTGTCAGGAAGTCTATTTCCATACGGTCTTCGGCTGATATCCGGGAACTGTTGCTGAAAAAGTAGAGTTTGTGTCCTGCTGCCCGAAGCATTTGCGCCACAATGTTCTCCACTAACATACCTTCGTTTACTTCCAGCTTATCGAACATCAGTTTCCGGTAAAGGTCCGCACTTACGATTCCGTGCTCATCAAAGGCGTGGCTGATGAGCAATCCCGTATCACCCATATAACACTTCAGCGTAGTACGTTCTTCATTCAGTTTTAGCCCGATGCTCGGCTCTGTCGAATTATAGCAGCAGTTGATTATTTTAGCGTCACTTAGCCAGAAGAAAGCCTGCGAATAATCACGCATACGGGCTTCACTCTGCAATGCGGATAAGACATACTTCTTTTCGTGTTTCTGCAATTGCCCCGGAATCTCCTCAAAGATAGCGGCAACTTTCGTTTCCTGATTGTCCGCATATTTGCGGATGTCATTGTGGTAAAGAGCCAATACGTCGCGCTTCACCTCATCCACTTTTTCAAAATCCCGCGTTTCCACATATTTCTGTACAGCTTGTGGCATACCTCCGACAATCAAGTATTGCCGGAAATAGTCCATTGCCCGGCGATGGAAAGCCTCCATTGGAAGGCGTTTGTCAAACCGCATCCGGATGTAAGGCATCAGCATTTCGTCACCCATCGCCCACAGGAATTCCTCAAAGTCCATCGGAAACATTTCAATGGCATGTTCTTCGGATGGCAACATGATGTCCTTGACATTCTTCTTAATGGAAATAAGCGAGCCAGTCTCAATATAGTCATAACGCCTGTCTGCAACCAAGTGCTTGATGGCTGCACGGGCACGGGGGCAGAACTGTACTTCGTCGAATATGACCAAGGAACGGGCTTCCTCGCCTTTCGTCTGGCGTGGAGTAAGTTTCCGCCTGAAGTAAAGTTCCAGATTCATGAAAAGCATATCAAGGTCATCCAGATAAAGGTTGAAAAACTCCATCACCTGAGGATTTACCTTGCTGAAGTCCACAAGAATGTAAGACTTATATTCTTTGCGTGCGAATTCTTTCACGATCTAGCTTTTCCCTATACGTCTGGCTCCTTCTATCAAAAGGGCAGTGTGCGCCCTTATGGTTCTTCTTCCATTCCAGCAGTTTATCGTATAGCTTTCTTCTCATAATTCACGTATTCACCTTTATTCTCTAATTTGTATTTCACGTATTCAAGATTATTACATCTGTAAATGTACACATTTTCTTGGATTTTGAAGTGCTTTAAGATGTTTTTTATCAATCTTCCTTTTGACATATATCACCGCATGGATAGATAAACAACATTGAGTCCACTTGAAAAAGTCATTCTTGACAGGAATTAACGCCCTACAGGTGCTTCTAGGAGGTGGTAAAAATGAGAAAAGGGACTCTTTCAAGTAGGCTCAGTTTTATGTGTTTTAACTCTGCTGTTCCTGTTTACACCCGGCTTGACAGCACAAGCCTCTGGCAAAGGAAAGCGGCTGAAGATATACGAATTGCCGCCGTTCGGCCGTGACTCGACACTGCTTGCCTGCCTTGCCTATCAGGCATGCATTGCATTGGCAATTCATTCAGGATAAAAGTGCCGTAAAATGACCGCTTCTGTATATTTTCATTTGGACTACAAATTTAAAATCAGACATCATGGCAACATTCAAACTAAAATTCCGCCCTTCTACCGCTGAAGGCAAGCCGGGCACTATGTATTTCCAAGTGACTCACCGCAGAAGCACGAGAGCTGTTTATACCGATTATCATATCACACCAGAGGAATGGGACGGGCGGACTTCGTTCATACGCATCATTGGCACACCGGAACGGCAGGCGGAACTGCAACTGATTGCTTCCAAGGTACGGTGGGACTGCAAACAAATCACTTCATTGATTACGGAAAAGGAGCAGGCAATGGTGGAATATACGGCGGACGACATTGCATCGGCCTTTCGGCTGCTCCCGCCTTGCCCAACGTGGTTCGGCTTTATCCACGGCATGGTGGCGAAAAAGCTCCGCATCGGCAGGCTGGGTACAGCCAAGACCTATCGTGATGCCTTGGCGAGCTTCTCCCGTTTCCGTAACGGCGAGGACATCGCCATAGACGCATTGGACGCGGAACTGATGAACCAATATGAGGCATGGCTGAAAGAACAGGGCGTGAAGCGAAATTCATCATCGTGCTACCTGCGCACCTTGCGCACCCTTTACCGCAAGGCGGTGGAAAAGGGGCTGGCAACCGACAAGGACATCTTCCGCCATGTCTTCACGGGCTTTGCCTCTACCGTGAAACGCGCCCTCCCGTTAGATACCATACGGGCCATCAGAAGGCTCAACTTGCCGGACGGTTCCGACCTTTCCTTTGCCCGTGATCTATTCATGCTCTGCATCTACCTGCAAGGCATTTCGTTCGTAGACATGGCGTATCTGAAGAAGAATGACATCAAGAACGGGCTGCTGCAATACAGCCGCAAGAAGACAGGGCAGAGCATTTCCATCGGATGGGAACCGGTCATGCAGGAGATTGTGGACACCTACGCCCACCTGACTGTCGGTAGTCCTTATCTGCTGCCCATCATCACCAAGCAGGACGGCACGGAACGCCGGCAATATGAGCGGATGGAACATAAGGTGAACCGTCTGCTGAAGAGAATCGGCGACATGGTGGGGCTGCAGGTTCCGCTCACAACGTATGTAGGAAGGCATTGCTGGGCAAGCACGATGCGGGACATGGGAGTCAGCCTGTCCATCGTTAGTAAGGGTTTGGGGCATGAAAGTTTAAAAACCACGCAAATCTACCTTTCGTCCATTGACACGGAGGGTGTTGTGAAAGCCAACCGTCAACTGATTGGCAAGATTTTTCGCAAATAAAACGACTGGAATCTGTTCGACAAAACCTGCCACTGTATATTATGAAGCGGCAAAACACGTTGCAAATGTAATAAAA
>UMEP01050567.1_pt1 | contig 11602 bp, 11 predicted proteins | sample 1964771 | NCBI WGS metagenome assembly UMEP01 (sample SAMEA4836022, study PRJEB28245) | human gut metagenome | biome: gut microbiome; material: fecal sample | place: Denmark | collected 2008 | reverse complement strand
GTTGCTTCTGACCAATGAGCGTAAAGTTTCATACTCTTTCCATCTGTAACAGATGTTACACGAATACCGCCCTCTGGTTTTGTATACCAACCAGTAAAGACATAATTTATCTTTGTTGTTATTGGCATTGATGTAAATGGTGTCTCAATATTTTCCGTAATTGGCTGAACCTCAGTTCCACCCTGAGAATCAAATGTCAACGTATAGTGTGACAGCTTCCAATGTGCATACAATGTCACATCTTTTACTGTTGAAAGCTCAGTTACTTTCTTTCCGCCGTCAGCCTTCGTATACCAGCCATCAAACGCATAATCAGTACGCTCTGGTGTTGGTAAATCCGTTACTACCTCATCTGCACGAACAGACATCGGAGCAATCTCATTACCACCCTGTGCATCAAATGTAACCTGATATGTGTTTGCAGTCCAATGTGCGTAAAGCATGACATCGCTTGTTACTTTATCGATTGCTGTGACTTTGTCACCACCATCTGCAGCTGTAAACCAACCATCAAACGTATAGCCATCACGTACAGTAGCAGGTAATGAATCAACACCCTTACCCTCTTTTACAGTAACAGCATTGATAGCTTTTCCACCGTTTGAATTCAGTGTGATGATGCAGTTCTTTAACGAAGTAACCTTTGTCACGATATCAGCACTGTTTACAGATACGGATTTTCCGTCAGCACCTTTGTAATGAACTTCCAGATTTGTCTTGATATCAGAACCTTCAACAGAATCTGTCACCTCTCCAATAAGTTCAAAACTCATGGTATCACCAGCATCAATTGTTGGACTCTTGTCCTCATACTTAGCAGCAGGTTTGATTGTTAAAAGACCCTCGCCTTTTCCCCAAGAAACCATAGATTTGAATGAATCAAATCTATCTGCTCCATTGTCCTGTGTAATATCGCTGCTAACATACTTTACACCGTCAGGTAATGCCATATACATTACCATTCCGCTTACATTCTTATCACTTGTGTTACGGATTGTTACATCATACTTAATCTTGTCTCCCGGCTTTACAGTAGCACTGCCACCTAAATCATTCTGCTTTACAGATACGAGAAATGGACACTCAGATTTCTTAGAATCAAAGGTAATCGCATCCTCGTTGTCAGCAACAATGGACGTTGCATCAACAGATGTTGTTGACTTTGCAGATACATTCGACATGATTGGCGCAACAGCTGATGAACCAGCTACAGCAGCGCACATAAGAGCGGATGAGACTTTTAAAATGTTTTTCTTCATGCTCTTTTGTCCTTTCTATATTAATTTTTTGCATGAGAATATAACGGATGCCCGTTAATTGCTCTTTATACATTATATATTGAACAGAATTTTTTTGCAAGCACTATTCACATTTTTATGCATATATGAGTACATATTTGTACCAAAAAGTTTACAATTAAACAATTTTGGGCAAGGAATCAAGATTCCTAGATTATCATAATGGTTGACAAAAGCAACCAAAAAGAGTACAATAATATATAATAATCAACAATAAATAAATGCCCAAAATAAATTATAAATGAAGACATGAAAAATCAACTATAAATTATAAACTGGTATTTTTTTTTCGAAAACGAAAAAAAAATACCAGAAACAAAAACATGAAAACATGTGAGAATTATGTGAAAGATGTGATAAATTATAAATTATAAAAGAAAATATGAGAAACGTAGAGCGCCGGAAACGGCGCGAATTGCGGGTGAGACAGTGAATGAGAATGAGATAAATCGTTTCATTCCATTCTACTAACGTAAGTTTTCTTCGAAAACAGAAAGGATTGTGAGATTATGAAGAAGAGAAAAATTGTGATGAGTGTACTCATCGTTACCATGCTTGCATCTTGCATGGCATGTGGTAACATTAAAGACCATAAAAATGAAACCCTTAAAAACAATGTGACTGAGAAAGTCACAGTTAGCGACACAGAAGTCGCAGAAGATACCGAAAATATCGAACCTGTCGATATCAAGATTGACGACCTTAAACCACTTGCTGACGCAGGTATCATCACTGGTGTGCAAGATACCACTGTAGAAGAAGGCACTGACGTGAATCTTAACGACTTTGTCTATGCCGACAAGAACATCGTAAAGAGTGTCGATATCGATGACAGCAAAGTTGATTACAGCAAAGCTGGCACTTACGAAGTCATCTACACTATCACCTTCGACGGTGAAAAACTTCGTGACTATGTCAAAGAGAACAACCTTAACGTAAACTTTGACACAAACGACAAGACTATCGTCGTAAAGACTAAAGTGACTATCACTGTAGCCACAGAAGAAGATACTGAAAAAGCTATCGCAAGTGGCGATACCAACGTCGTTACACCAGAGACTAAAGAGTCTGTTGCTGAAAACAACAAAGCAAAAGCCAATGACAACGCTGTAGCAAGCAAGCCTACTGAAAAGCCTGCTAAGAAACCTGCTGGCAATACTGGCAACAGCAATGCTGGTAAGCATGAAAACAGTAACAACAGCGGTAACAACAATGCTAATACTGGTAACAATGGCAATGGCAATAGTGGTAACAACGGTAACCATAACGGAAATAGTAATGGTAACAATGGTAACCACAATGGCAACAACGGCGACAATAACGGCAACCACAACGACAATAATAAGCCTACTGAAAAGCCACACGTACACAAGTATAACAGTGGTGTCGTAACAAAAGAATCTACTTGTACAGATACTGGTGTCAAGACATATACTTGCGTAGATGGTGACTATTCATATGACGAAAAAATTCCAGCACTTGGACATGACTATGTTACACGTACTGAAACAGTTACTATCAAAGAAGCTTGGGATGAACCTGTGTTAGAACCACGTTACATCTGCAACGGTTGCGGTGCATCATTCAAGACGGCTACTGAAGCATGTGACCACATTCTTGATGTTCCAAATGACAAATGTGGTAGCTACTATTCAGATGCCGTGCAAGTCAACACCATTCACCATCCAGCAGAAACTGAGACACGTACTTATAAAGTCTGCAGTCGTTGTGGTGACACCGTGAAATAAGGCGTAGCTTAGATAAGCTACATAATAAGCCCACCCCTTAATCGGGGCGGGCTTTTCTTTTTACAGACACGTGAAAAGAAAAGAATGACTATACAAAGAAAAATTATAAAACATGAAAAACATGAAAGAGAAAAAGCGGCTCTGCGAGCCGCCGGGTGAAACTACGATGACAAAATGGACAAAACAATGGCTCAGTTACATTACCATCGATATATCCATATGAACGGCAACTGTCTGTCCATTCCCACTGACTTGCAATACAGGCGTTTGAAGATTCGATTCTTCGTCAAGCATATCTATGATTGTTAAAAGCATATGATAAGCTTTTTTTTTCGTTCCTCATAGATTGCTTCTGAAGAATACTTGAGTTAATCTTGGTCATCACAATAAGAAACAGCTATCAGTCTCTTAAGAAGAAAAAGAGATTGACGGCTTGTTTCTTTTTTTTTTACATATCAATATGCTATAAGCAAATCATCTATTTCCTTCCCTAATTATATCATTATATGATATAATTTATACATAACTCTAAATTTTAAACGAATACGTGTGAAATACTCATACAAGTATACATTTTGGGCGAGTGGATGTGTGAATGAGTGTGAGACGTAACGTGTCACTTCGTTTAAACTTACATTCTTACGGAAAGGGCAAGACGTCCAATAAGTATTTGGAAGTATTATTACGTATAAAAATGAGAAAAGGAAGGATAATCACTATGAAGAAACCAGCATGGCTTCTTGCAACAGCCCTAATCGTTGCAATGTCGTTTACGGCGTGTGGTCCTAAGAACACTGATACAGTGTCCAAAGACGACAACACACCCGTAGTATCAGAATCGACAGAAAAATCTTCTGACAAAATCACTTCTGAAGATAAGACTTCAGATAAAAACGTAGACAAACAGGACTCAGAAAAGACTGAATCCACAGAATCTACAGACGTATCTAAGAAAGATGATACGACAAAGTCTGAGTCAGCATCTGACAAGAAATCTGATAAATCAGATAACAAGTCAAACAGCAACAGCACTTCTAATAAGAAGACTGGAACTGGAACTGCAAAGAAAAATACTGATTCTAAGAAAAACACAAATTCCGGTTCTACCAAGAAGCCAGAAACAAAAACCAAAGTTCATACACATGAATATAACCATGTTGTAACAAAAAAGCCTACTTGTACTGAAGACGGTGTCATGACTTACATTTGTGTAAAAGGTGACCATACATACACCGTAACAATCAAAGCAAAAGGTCATTCTTATGACAACGGCAAAGTGACAACAAAAGCTACTTGCACAAATGACGGTATCAAAACCTTTACATGCAAAGCTTGTGGTCATACTAAGACAGAAAGCATCAAAGCTACAGGTCACAAATATGATAACGGTGTTATCACAAAAGAACCTACTTGCGTAGATGCTGGTGTAAAGACTTACACATGTAAAACATGTGGTAACACTTACACAGAAAACATAAAAGCCAAAAGTCATTCTTATGACAACGGCGTTGTTACAACACAGCCAACCTGTACAAAAGCAGGTATCAAAACATTTACTTGTAAAGTATGTGGTAATACACTTATCGAAGAAATCAAAGCTCTTGGTCATGCTTATGATAATGGTGTTATCACAAAAGAACCTACTTGCACAGAAACAGGTATCAAGACTTTCACATGTAAAACATGCGGTGATACTTACACCGAAGAAATGAAAGCCAAAGGTCACTCTTATGACAACGGAGTTGTAACAGTAAAAGAAACATGTACAACCGATGGCGTAAAGACTTACACTTGTAAAGATTGTGGCAACACAAAGACAGAAGTCATTCCAGCCAAAGGTCATACTTACGATAACGGTGTTATTACAACACAGCCAACCTGTACAAAAGCAGGTATGAAGACATTCACATGTAAAGACTGTGGCGATATTCACACAGAAGAAATCAAAGCATTAGGACATGCTTATGATAATGGTATCGTTACAAAAGAACCTACATGCGTAAACGCTGGTGTAAAAACATTCACATGCAAAACATGTGGTGACACTTACACAGAAGAAATCGCACCAACAAGCATCCATGATTATGAATCAGTTATCACAAAAGAGCCTACTTGCACAGAAGCAGGTGTGAAAACTTTCACATGTAAAGTGTGCGGTAATACACACACAGAAGAAATCAAAGCATTAGGACATGCTTATGATAACGGCATTATCACAACACCAGCTACTTGTGGCAAAGACGGTGTCAAGACATTCACTTGTAAGACTTGTGGAAATACAAAGACAGAAGTCATCAAAGCTACTGGTAACCACACTTACGATAACGGTATCGTAACAAAAGAGCCAACATGTACAGAGAAAGGTGTAAAGACTTACACTTGTACCGTATGTGGAAACACTCATACCGAAGATATCGATGCTCTTGGTCATTCTTACGATGACGGTGTCGTTACAACACAGCCAACCTGCACAACAGCAGGTGTGAAGACATTCACATGCAAAACTTGCAGTGATACTTACACAGAAGAAATCAAAGCACTTGGTCACTCTTACGACGACGGTGTCATTACGAAAGAGCCGACTTGCTACGAAGAAGGTGTAAAGACATTTACATGTAAGACATGTGGTAATACGTATACCGAAAGCATTCCAACAACAGATGCTCATGTCTATGACGACGGTATCATAACAAAAGCTCCTACTTGTACAGAAGCAGGTATCAAAACCTATACATGTACTATCTGTCATAAGACAAAGACAGAAGAGATTTCAGCAACAGGTCATCATTATGATAATGGTGTAATCACTACACCAGCTACCTGTACAACAGACGGTGTAAAGACTTACACTTGTACAGGCTGTGGTGATAGCTACACAGAAAACATCAAAGCTACTGGTCATCACTATGATAACGGTGTAATTACTACACCAGCATCATGTACGACAGAAGGTGTAAAGACTTACACTTGTGCAGGCTGTGGTGCTACAAAGACAGAAAGCGTTCCAATGACTGACCATGATTGGCTTCATCATGCAGAAGAAGGTCACAATGAAACAGTCGTTGTCAAAGAAGCATATGATGAAACTGTAGTAGAACCACGTTACATTTGCAATGGTTGTGGCAAACAGTTTAAAACTGCTACTGAAGCATGTGACCACATTCTTGATGTTCCAAATGACAAATGTGGTAGCTACTATTCAGATTCTGTTGAAGTCAAAATTCACCACCCAGCAGAAACAAAGACAGTCTATGTCGTTGACAAAAAGGCTTATGATGAATGCAAGCATTGTCATAAGACAAGAGAATCAAAATAAGCCAATTATCTCAATAAATCCTTTATATAAGCCCGTCCCTGAACAGGGGCGGGACTTTTTTTGTTTCAACATTTTTCACTTTTACAGTAAAAATTATAAAAACATGAGAAAAACAGGCGGCGATGAACGCCGCCGGGTGGGAATGCGTATCAAAATTACATTGAGCATTTCATTTTCGGCATCAAGAATCCGCAAAAGCATTCTATTAATGTGACTGCAGATGGTGATTACGAGAAAAGAAACAGTTGCCGACCTTATCCGGTAGCTGTTTCTTTTTTTATAAATTTACACAAAAATACACACATACTTTGCAATCGGGTGCAAAAGTGTTTTTATTATTAACATATTATTAACAATGGAGGAAAAATGATAACAAACCCAACAGACATCATACACAGCGTCGAAATACTGATAACATTAGCCGGATTTGCCATCCTAATATTTTGATATCGTACACTCAACCAATAGAATTGACGTCCTTGATAGAACCAAAGGAAAATTCCTTATCGCAGTCGGCATTTTATTCATAATCATTAGTATCATCAGATACATTGTAACGACAATCATATGATAACAAAAATTTGCACAGAAAGGATTGATATAATGCACCAATTTCTATTATATGATAAAGCATTTATCATGCCAGCATCCATTTTAAATCCATCAAACACATCATGGCTTGAATGTTCTTGTTGTCACCATTTATTACTTAAAAAACCCAAACAATTCAATATCATTCACATTCGTCGCAACATCATTCACACCTGTCCTTACTGTAATACATCATTACGTTATATTATTCCAGATAAAGAATTATTTTACATACTGCAATATCGTGACGACATTGTTGAAACGACAGATACGACAACAAACATCTTATCTGACAAAGAAATCGACATATTCAATACATATCTGGAAGAGAATGATTTACCAAAAGCTTTTAACAACACAGATTTTGTAAACATTTACAAGAAAATTGTTGGTAATACGTCACGTAGTGACAAAATCCAAAAATGGATAGAACATCATGAATGAAAAGGAGATGAACGCCTATGGCACGAAAAATCAAAATTAATGACAATACTTACGAATGCCCAGCATGTGGCTATCATTGGTCAAAAACAATGGGCATAGCTGACCTGTCTTTTGACGAAGACGAACATTGTCCATGCTGTCCAGACTGCGGTGAACTTATCGAAGACGGTGATGATTATGAATAATAATAACAACAGAGCCAATGCCATCGACCAATTAGCAGAAAAAGACCATTACACAAACGATACACAATACAACGCAGGTTTAAAACTGTTAAGAGAAAATGGCTATCTATACGTCTGCGGGCATACTGATGTCGAATATTATTGCAAATGTAACGGATATGATTGACACGTAAAAAACGTAATGAATCATCATGAGTCACCGATGATTTCAAAGAATTAACAATTACAGATTGGTATATGGAATACGTATCTCTTAGTGATACCTACTGGTACGCAGAAGACTTGCACGAATAGAATAGAAAGGAATGAAAAAAATATATGATGAAGACAAGCTACAGACTCATGACTGAATCTGAAATCAAACAAATTCGCAAAGGCGATACACTATATCTCGACGCAGAATTCAATGAATTAGCACTTCATACAGCCATCGCATCAAAAGATGCCTATGCCTATATCGAAGATGGTGTCGAACAATGGAAGGTAGAAGACACTGAAGGTAATGTCTACGGATTAGACACACTCTGCACGAAAAAAGAAAAGAAATTATCATGAAAGACAATACATTTATCATTGTTGGTGTGTCACAGACGATTACCATGCTGATTATCACAGCAACCGCAAGTACAAGTGACACCATTCTTACTTTTCTTGGTGTCATTGTTCTCATCGATGCCATGTGCTATGTTGCACACCACATTTTAAACAAGAAATATTTAAACAAGAAATATTAAGAAAGGATTCTTACTATGGAATTTTACGAAATCACAACAGGTAACTCACAAAAAGATATTGATGATGCAATCAATGACATTAAAAAAATAACAACTGACTTATTCACGCAAAGTTTCATGTACTCTGCCACAGAAACATTATTACAAATCTATTACGCTTCACACATCATTGGTGCAAATAATATTATCAAACAAATTACATCAAAAGAATGCGACCCATATGGTCTAATTGATGATTCCTATATAAAAGCAATCAAAGACAATAATTGGGCAGTCTTATATGACAAATTTTATATCTGGGCTTTTGAAGAAGAATTACATCACATTGCTGCCGTCAAAAACGAAAGGGACAATCTTCCAACATCCTACACAAATGACCCAGACTATGACTACCAATATAATACTTTCAACGGTTTTGATGAATCAATTATCAATACAGAATGTGACGCTGAAATCCATATTATTCATTATCACAACAAACCATACATTGCATACAGAGGTATTAATCTTATATTTGATAATATTACATCAATTCAAAGAATTGAATATAACAATACTGACAGACAAAAATTGTTTGATATGTTCGAACGTCCAATGGAATGGAATAACGAACCAACATACCGTAAACATATCAACGACACTGCCATCTCACTTATTGACACACCACTTATTCGAAATGTACCAAAATTTACAGCAACAAAATCTATAACTGATTTGATTGAAAATCATAGAAAATTTCAACCATTTATAAGTACATTAGCAAATTTATGCTACGAATATGACAACTCTGTCATAAATCCAAACGGTTCACCACTTCTTCCAGACGGAATGGAACTACCAATCGAATATCCGGGTATATATATAAAAGCACCTTTCATCCTAACAGTAGACCACTTTAAACAAATATTCAATTTATAAACCCTATTTAGACCTCACGTATATACACGTGAGGTCTTTTTTAACACATACAAACATACGAGAGCAAAAACAAATACTAAAAACTATGATACGAGAAAGGATTTGATTACTATGTTTAGAGAGGATAATCACTCATACTATAGACCGGATTGCAATAATACGTGCCATACGGTTACGATTGTAAGACAACCGAAAAAGAAAGAATTGCTGGACTCCAAACAATGGAATTTACGAGTTGCAAAACGCAGATTGTGTCATATATGTAACGTAGACCCTAACAATCGTAACGAAATACAGTCCATACAACATAAGATACGTAAACTGGAACGTGAAATCGAAACGATACAGAGCATGGAAATTCAACACAAGAATTTACACAAGTGTAAAAAATTAAATCCAGATAAAATCTTGGATTACTGCATTCATGTACTGGAAGATTCCAAGAAACACAATATCTTTTTCATCACAGCAGAAGACATTGCCTATCAGCTGAATACACACGTGTATCTTGTGAAACAGTGTTTCACAAAAATGAATCACATGGGATTATTATCCCAACCAACGCATAAAATGCCACACGACTGTTACCGACCAAAACGTACAGAATGGGACACCATCGACAGTGGATGGGCTGGAGACGTCTACTACATCAGATAATAACATACACCCCGATATGGAAATCCATATTGGGGTGTATTTCTTTTTATTTATGAAAGTTCATAACAACAATACTCATATGAAGCCGTAAACGGCGTTTTATACGACAAAAATATGACCATAACTATTTCTATGTCAAACACACATAAAATCGTTCTGGACGTACCTGAGGGCATCACAGCGTGGTTCTACATAATATATACAAAACTAGATGTAAATATATTATAATCTCATTCTTTTTATATACATACACATACAAAACCGAGTGCGATACAGTAATCATATAAATTAAAGATTTACAAACAGAAAGGAAATATAATGATAAACAAAACAAAATTACAAGAAATATACGTCAAAGGTGCAACACTTTCTGACATGAAACTTATAATGAAAGACCTTGCACAATACATACAAGACAATAAATGTGCCAGCATGTGTTGTGAATTTGCAAACTTAACATACGTTCTGCTATGCGAATACGGATTCAAACCCACCATATGTTTTGGCGTATATGACTGGACTAAATCCACAGAAACAAAACCAATTGTAAACAAAATGAATCATGCATGGATTGAAATAGACAACACCATTTTAGATGTTGGAATTGCATTACAAGATGCCATTGTCAACAACAATGCAAAACAAAATCTTGAAAATATGCTTATTTACAATAATCCTGTATTATTCGAACCAAAACATAGAAAAATTTGCAAACCATATCTTCTAACAATTTCCGATAAATTTTGGTTCACAGAACAGGGTAAATTCATAGCAACTTGGTTATTGCATTGTGCAGACTGCTTATGCCCCGGCTCAATTTACAATATAAAAAATCATGATTTAATAGCATTAGCAAATAAATATTTGCCATACGATATAACAAAAGAATACATCAAAGAAAAATACTGCAACGATGATGTCATCATGACAGCACCAATGAAAATGATTCCATTCATTCTTAATAATAACAAATATATCTTCGCGTGAATAAGTAAATAAGAAAGGACCTAACATTCATGAATCAAAAAATATTACTCATTCATACCGATGGATATGACATCGACAGCACCACATTTGATGACCCTGCAGCAGCACAGCAAGCCATGCAAAATGCATATAATAATTTAAAGCCAAGTGAACTTGCACCTGAATGGGCTGACTTATCCTATTGTGATGATGATAGTGCAAAATTATATTGCAACGGCGAGGATGTGCATATCTGGAAACTCCATAAAGTATCGCTTTGATACAATAAAAAAACCACTCTTGAACTCAAGAGTGGTTTTTTATTTTATAAGCCTATGTTAGCACTTAAATACGTTTCTTCTTTTTCTTGAAGAATACAACGCATGTTGCACCCATCAGAACAACCATACCACAAGCAATCGGAATAAATCTCTTTGCTGTAATCATTGCACCTGAACGTGGCATATCAAAGTTCCAATCATTTGATACATTGAATGTCTGACTAAGGACATAATAAATATCATCATCAGGGTCATCAGGATTAACAGAGTCAAATATAACATTATTTCTGTCAATGCCTAATCTCGTAATGTCATCATCTGTAACACGCATTGGACAATTGACTGTGATAGGCTCTTTCAGCAACGTATATCCATTCGGCGCACTGACTTCAGTTACAGTGTACACATCAGGATAAAGGTCTTTGAAATGAACGACACCCTTTGAATCAGTTGTCTGTTTACCA
>UMEP01035209.1_pt1 | contig 11608 bp, 8 predicted proteins | sample 1964771 | NCBI WGS metagenome assembly UMEP01 (sample SAMEA4836022, study PRJEB28245) | human gut metagenome | biome: gut microbiome; material: fecal sample | place: Denmark | collected 2008 | reverse complement strand
AGTAAGGACTTTTGGTGTAAAGTATTTTTAGGCATAGTCAGATAAAAAACGAAAGGCAGCCTTCTGCAATGCAAAAGGCAGCCTTTTATCGTGTAAAAGGTTATCTTTCACAACGCAAAAGGTTATCTTTCGCAGTGCGAAAGATAACCTTTTGCAATTCATTGAATATCAAAATATTACAGACGTCATTATTCAAGGCATGGCAGAGACTGTCCCGGCGGCGCCGGCACAAGCCTTGACAACCCACGGAACATGCACGTCTGAAAGCGGAAAAGCACGCCTGGCTGCCGTGCCAGGCGTGCTTTTATCATATCTGCGGCCGCAGATGCCGGCCGTCAAGGCATGTCTCAACGAACGATGACCTTCCTTATCGAGCCGTCGCTCATGCGTATTATGTTGATGCCGCGCTGCGGTGCGTCGAGCATCTTGCCGTCGAGCGTATAGCGGCCTACCACCTCGGCGTCTTCCGTATCAACACCGTCTATGCCCGTAGCCTCGTTCACGGTCACGCTTACAACCGTCTCGGCCAGCTTGCCGTTAGAGTTAACCTGCACGGTTATGTCAGCGCTTCCGGCCTTGAGCGGTGTGATGACAAGGTCGCCGCCGTTCATCTCGGCCGTCAGCACAGTAGCGTCGCTCACGCTCTTAACAGTCTTCACTATGGCGGCATCCATATTGTCGGCGTCGGTCGCAACATCTTTCAATGACACGGTTGTGGCGTTACCCTCGGTAACATCCACTCCGTCCATGTCCGCCACGACGGGTGCCTCGTTGTCGGGGAACACCGGCAGCGACGGGAACCAGTAGTTGCTTATCATCGAATACTCCGCAAGCTGTGTGCCCTCATTATCATACTTGCGCACTACGTATGTGGGGTCGCCGTAGCCTTTGTACAGACTCACAACGGCTTCGTCGGTAACAGGGTCTATACGGAACGAGCAGCCGTAGATCTGCCAGCCGTCGGGGTCGTCGTTATAGTCGATGAACGTGCTGAAGGTATTGCTGTCGATGTCGTATTTGTATACGGTCTTGCCGCTGAACCAGCTGCTGTTTCCACCATTCCAATAAAGCACGTTGTTCTGCGTGCTTGCGCAGAAGCAGTCGGGAGTCCACGCATACCATGAGTTTGCAGGACCGTAAATGCCGTCGGGACACTCTATGATGGTCTGCTCGAGCGTTACCGGGTCGAGCTTAACGATACGTTTATCTGCCTGACCTGAACCTGACGATGCCGCCAAGCTGAGCCATAGGTTGCCGTCTTTTGACAGCACCACGGAACCGAATCCCCATCCTTCGGGAGCCTCGACTGTCTGCTCCACCTCATCGGTTTCGGGGTTTATTATGAGCAGTCCGTTCTTCTGGTGAACGGCAAACACGCGGTCGTTCACGCGCACCATGTTGCCTATCTGGCCGCCGTAGAGCTGCTGGTAGGGGTCGTCGCTGCCGTTTCCGGCTCCGCCCACGCTGCCTGTAATCTCCAGTTTGTCAAGGTCGAGCACGTAGATGCCGTTGCTCGAGCCTACGTATGCCTTGTGTTCGTCCACTCCGAGGAATCCACGGCCGTCGGCTATGCTTGAGCCTTTGTCGTCAACGGCAATGTTTTCAATCTGCTTCAGCACCTTCATGGTCTTTGCGTCGCACACGGTTATGCGGCCGCCCATTATGCTTGCGCCGGGGTCTTTGGGCTGTTTGGCTATGATAAAGAACCTGTCGCCGTAGATGGCTCCATACTGTACGGTGGCTCCAAGCTCAACGCCCGGATTCTCTTTCTGCACGACACGGTATACCCATTCGCCGTCGTCGGTGAGGAAGTTTACGGTAGAGTTCTGGTGCCCGTACCAGTCTTCGTTCACGATGAACGTGCCTTTTGTATAGTCAACCTGCGCAGGCACGGTCGTAAGTGCCGGCAGATAATACAGCTCGCCGACCATGTTGCCCATGTTCATGTCGCTCATGTCCCTCACTGCCGACCATCCGTCAACGCATCCGTCGACGAGTGCGCGGCCCGATGCGCCCACGTTGGAGTAGCCGAACGCTTCGCCCGGGGTGTCGCATACCCAGTAAGACAGGTATCCGTTGTACCAGCCCGAGAACCAAAGGTCGCCCTCGTCGGCCGACGCATAGTTGTCAAAGTCGTAGCTGGTGGTGCGCAGCAGCCCGTCAGCATCAGGCTCTACGGCCTCGCCGTCCTTAGTCAGGCTGAAGCCGTCGCCGTCAAAGTCGTAGCCCACACCGCCTATCGTGGTGCCGTACGAGGTGCCTTCATATACCAGGGCAACGAAGTTGGGGTCGCCCTTAGCCACGTTGCTGAGCATGGCCGCGCCCGTTCCGTCGGCCTCGTCAGTCCAGCGGTAGCCCCACACGTAAAGCCTTTCCTCGCGGCTGTCGTTCCATTTTATCACGAGTGCGGCCTGCTTGTCGCCCTCGCCTATCCAGCGCTCGATCTTCGAGAAGTCTACATCGCACGTGTTGTCCGTGGCCGACATCGACACCGACCCGTCCTTCACGCTGCGCGGAACACCCTGCACCTTTACCGTCTGGGCCATGGCAAACACGCCCGACAGCAGTGCAAACAACAATAAGTAGATTTTCTTTTTCATAAAAAACTTAACTTTTTAGGATTAAACATATCTTTTATCACTCCGTTTCCTCTTTCCTTCCGGCAGCACTAATGCCTGATGCGCCCTGCACGTCGGCCTGTATGTGCAGGTCTTGCGCACGCGAAATCTCGGTTGAAGTCTCGCCTACCCATCCGCAATACTGGTTGACGCCGGTGTACACACGTATGAAGTCGGCGCCCGGCAGGCTCACCCTGTTGCCCTGCCTGTCCACAGCCCAGCCTATGTCAAAGCTGTTAAGGGCCACCGAGTCGTTAGGGTGGTTGTCGGCATAGCCCCACGGATATGAGTAGAGAACATAGTAAGAACCCCATCCGCTCACATCCTTACCGTTGTCAGGCAGCCGCGTTCCGCTGAACGTAAGCTCGTCGGCATCGGTCCATTCGGGATAATAGCTCTGCGTGTGGTACATGTTTTTATATATGTGTCCGCTGTTTCCGCGGTTGTCTTTCCAGGGTATGTAGAGCGTGTCGGTAAGCGTTCCCGACGCGTCGGGAGCCTCATCATGCGGCACGGGGCGGCTGTATGTTATGCCGTAATCCTTCAGCGTGGCGCTGTTGGCGTATTCGCTGCCTGCCAGTTCATACCACTCGTCATCGTCAGGACGGCCGTTCATGTTGCTGTCGAAGGCAACCATGACTATGCCCGGCTCGCAGTTGCCGCCCCGCTGCTCGGCATAGCCGGGAATGTCGGAGTAAAACGAGTTGCCTTTTATGTAAAAATCTTTTTCCCCGGGCACGTTCACCACGGTGTGGTCGAAGGCGAACGTAACGTATCCGCCATAAGCCCCGAGGGTTATCATTATGTCGTTCACAAGGTCGTCTTCCGCCTTCTGGCGCATTGTCTCAGTGTCGTCGCCGGGCTCATAGATTGGCATTGTGTTGACAAACTGGCCCGGAGCGGGACAATACTCGTAAACGCTCGCCGTATAAGGGCTGTACTCCACCTCCTCATGAAGCACCGTAACGGGGAAAGTGTGCTTGTATCCGCGCCCGCCGTCGTCAAGCTCGAATGTAAGCACATACTCGCCTTCGTGCTGCGCGAGGAAGATGTACTCGCGGCCGGTAGACACAAGCGAGTCTGCGCCTGACGCCGTCCTCATGGTCCAACGGTAAGAGTTGCCGGTGTAGGCAGGCGCAAGCCTGAGCTTCTTCATGCGTTCAATGTAGTAATAGTCGTTAAGGCCTGAACTGACGTTGTCGATGTCGTGTTCGCACGAACACGGCAGGCCAAGCGCCACTAAGGCGGCCGGCACGGCAAGAAGGCGTTTTGTATAAAGACAGATTTTTCCCATTTCCTTTTATTTTACTGAACCCCTGACGAAACACATGTGGGCCGGAATGTCGCCCGTGCGCACGCTCCACTTGTGTGTTCCGTCTTTTGAATAGCAGTGGAGTACGCCGCTCGACACATAGTTTTTGGCGTCGGTGATGTATATGTCGCCCGTGTCGGGGTGGATATTTATGCCGTAGGGCACCGTTATGTCAGCCTCCGTGCCGTCTGTTATGAACGAACCGCTGACTCGCCGGCGCGTCTCCGTATTGATAATTCCGTAGGTTATGGTATTACGCTGGGTGTAGTTGTTCCACTCGGTGCTGTAATAATAGAGCGAGTCGCCACTTATGCAGAAGTCCGAACAGGGAATATCGAGCGTGTCGGTAACCTCCATCTCGTTGCGCCCCCGTTTCTTCTCAAGCACATAGAGGTTGGAGCTTATCCCCTCATAGTCGCCGCGCGACGTAACCCAGAGCCGTCCGTGGCGGTCGGCCTTGATGCGGTGAAGGTTTATGCCGACGGGTATCTTCTGCATCTGCCTGAACCCTTCAAGCTCTATCACCGACACGGTGTTGTCGTAGTTGGGCGCCATGTAGCCGCCGGAATTGGCCACATAGAGGTATTCGCCGAGCACTTCAAGCTCCTCGGGCTGGTAGCCCACGGTGCATTTGCCCTCCACCTTGAACGTGAGCGTGTCCACCTTGTACACCGCGCCCTTGACGGCGTTGGGATTGTTGAGCTGGACCGGCCCCACATAGGAGCTTACATAGGCGTGGCCGCGGTAGAAGTTTACGTAGCGGCAGTTGGGTATGTCCACCTGGGCTATGCGCACCCCGGTGCGCGCGTCGAGCACTTCGAGCTTGTTGGAGCAGTTCACAACGACGTAAAGTCTCGACCCGTAGACGCGTATGTCGTTGCCCACGTCGCCAAGTTCCTTTATCACATGCGGGTTGCGCTCGGCGTAAAGGTTGCGTACGTAGTAGCCCTGGATGAAGTCGAGATAGTCGAGCGTGCACTTGTTGCTGCCCATGTTGCCCTCGTTAAGCAGGTACATGCCTACGACATCGCTGCCCTCGGGCACGGTTACGGGCAGTATGTCATACTCGGTAGGCACCACAACCTCGTCTTCGCGGCACGCCGCAAACAGAGCCAGCACCGCTGCCGGAATAATCATAAGAACCGATTTCCACATCACATTTCAAAACTTAAGGTAAGACGATAGTTGCGCTTTGGCATGGGATAGTTGAGTATCACGTCGTAGTCCTGGCTGAGAAGATTGTTCACCTCGAGCTGAACACGGGCCGAATAGCCGCCCCAGCTGAAGCTGCGCGCTATGGAAACGTCGCTCGTATACCACGGCTGGGTGTGGTTGTACACGATGTTTTCCTGCTGGTTGTAGCGCTCGCCGGTGTAGATGAAGCTGTAGTTAAGGCTCCACGAGCGCCATGTTGCCTGTACTATGGCCGAGCCGCTGTGCCAGGGTATGTAGGGTATCTGGTCGCGGTAGTAGGTGTCAGCCGGATCAGTTACGTCGATAGTTTCCTGGTAAGTGTACTGCAACTTGCAGGTAAGGTAAAGGTCGCGCAGCGGATTGAGCGTGACGGAACCGGCAACATCGACGCCGGTAATGCGCACACGGCCAAGGTTCAGCATGGTCCAGCGGAACTGCGCGCCCTTGGGATAGGCCACGATCTTGTCGCGCACGAAGTTGCGGTAGCCGTCGGCCTGCACCGACCAGCACGTAACAAACCCGCCGGCCGTCCGGCTCTTATAGGCGAAACCTACATCATACTGGGTGACATGCTCCGGCCGGAGTTGTGAGTTGCCCATCTCGGCATAATAAAGGTCGTTGAACGTTGGCATGCGGAAACTGCGCTTGGCAAAAGCCCTTAGCGAAAAATCACAGGTCCGGAAAGGTTGGTATGACAGAAAAGCAGCCGGAGTACAGACGGTTTTGTCGCCAGCGGACTCTGCCAAGCGCGTACGGTCATGAACGTAATTGAGCACTATGCTGCCCTGCATCTTCAGCCTGCCCAAGGTGAGCGCCGTGGCAGCCGAGAGGAAATGGTGCCAGCGTGTGGGATAAACAAAGCCGTACATGTCGGCATCCATAGTGTTCCACTGCACGTCGTAAGCAGCCGATACGTCCCAGAAGCGGGTGATGTTGTACAGATGCGACGACGAGACATACAGCTCCTTCTGCCGGTAAACGTTGTCTATCATCATTACGGTGGTGTCCTTGTTCACGTATTTCGTAAGATAATAAGCGTACTTGGCCATGAGGCGGGTGTGGTAGCGGTCGCCGAAGTCTTTCTGTATCGAGCCTTGCACGAAGGAGTTGTTGTCCCAGATGCGCTCGCCGCGGCGCCACACGTTGTTGACGATGGCCCCCGGCACGCCGCGCTCAGAGGTGTAGTTGTAGGCCTTGAGCATCCACTCGCCGCCGCTGAAGATGCCGAAGAGCGCGCCCTCCATGCGCGTGGCGCGCACGTCGCCGTTCTGCCTTACGGCGGTGGTGTCGTACATTATCTCGTCGGTCATTACGGCCTTGCGGCGGTAACGGAACTTGTACTTGCCGCTGCTGCTGAGCCACTCGCCGCTGAACGATGCCGAAACCTTGTCGGAAAGGCGCAGCTCTATGAGCAGCGACGGATTGACCAGGTCGAACGAACCTGTCTTGAACGTGGCCTTGAGGTGATAGGCGGTGCTGTCGGCAAACACGGGGCGGCGCGTCCACATGTATATGGACCCGGCCGAGTTGAAATCTTTGGCCGACTGGAATATCTGGCTCTTCTGTCCGTTGTAGAGCGATATTGCCTGCATGTTGTCGAGCGAGAACATGCCGAGGTCAACCTGTCCGTTCTGCGCATTCGACAGCTGTATGCCGTCATAGAACACTCCCACGTGGTTGGTGCCCATGCTGCGTATGTTGACGGTCTTTATGCCGCCCACGCCGCCGTAGTCCTTCAGCTGCACGCCGGCGAAGAACCTCAGCGCGTCGGCCACGCTGAGACTGTTCAGCCGCTGCAGTTCTTCTCCCTGCAACCGCTGTGACGGAATTACGCTATGCCGGCTGTTGCCGAGCACCACCACTTCGTTAAGCCTGTGCACACTGTCGAGACGGCTGACATGCTGCTGGGCACAAACCGTTAAGACAGCCATGCACAAAGGCATAATGGCCAATCTTTGTTTCATAAGATGTCAATTATGTTCTCCTGAGGCCTAATCCACGAGGCCGCCGAAGACGGTAAAAAACGCAAGGCAGGTCTTCTGACTTACCACCCGGATGCGAACGCCTTCCCGAAAAATTGTCAGTGGCTTCATTGTTCGCACCCTATTATAAGGGCGGCTTACAGCAGCGGGTCTGTCCGGGATTTTCACCCGGTTCCCTTTTAATCGCAATACAGCGAACCGTTGCGCAGGCAAAGTTAAGGCTTTTAATGACAACGGCAATATGTTTCCATATAAAATTCCGGATTTTAACATATCGGCATACAGGCCGATTAACTAATCCCGCGCGGACATTATATGATGCCGCAAAAATGACTTTTTACGCGCATTTGCAGCGTGACAGAGCCGGAACAATAACATAAAAAACAACCCGTAGACCGGTTGTCCACCGTGGTTTTAATGTGTAATGCGGCAACCCACGCCTTACATTATGTCAGGACAACGCGCATAAAACGGACAAAACGGCATCAAGACTTTGTCGGGAAAATCTACTGAAACAGAAAAAGGAACGGCCATCTACGCCCCAATGCGGCAGGCATTGTATGCAGATAAACGGCAAAAGGCATGCTTACGGCATGCAATACATAAGCTTTTGCAAGGCAAAAGGTCTGTTTTCGCAGCGCAAAACAATGGTTTTTACCGCCTTTTTGACCATGTTTCACGGCCTTTAAGCAGTGATTTTAATGCACAGTTTACGGGAATATGGTGCAACGTATTATAAAACAAGCCATTACGTTTGCACGCATTTTTGCGGTTATTTACGGCCGGATGTATTTTATTTCAGAACGACGCAGCTGTAGAGCGTCATGCAAAAACAAACTGTAAGCAGAAATGGCATTATGGCGACAATGTGCATCGCAAGCCGTTTCTGCTTACAGCTGTATCGGTATCAATAAAAAAACAGTTTCCCGGACTAAGCAAGAAACATGATGAGCACCTGGGCTATGACCACGCGGACAAACATGCCGAGCGGATATACCGACGTGTAGCTTATCGAGGCAGAGTCGCCTTTCAGCGTGTCGTTGGCGTAACTCAGCGCCATGGGGTTTGCCATCGAGCCGCACAGTATGCCGCAGATGGTGCCGAAGTCGTACTTGTGCGTAAGCAGCGCCGCCACACCTATGACCAGCACCGGCACCACTGTGAGCGCAAAGCCGATGCCAACCCACATCAGGCCTTCGGGCCTTACCACCGTGTCGAAGAACTGGTAGCCTGCCTCTATGCCGAGACATGCAAGATAAAGCGAAAGCCCCAGCTTGCGCAGCATGAGCGATGCAGACGGCGTGGTGTAGCTTATGAAGTGGGCGCGCGAGCCGAGCGAGCCTACAAGTATGCCCACAACAATGGGGCCTCCGGCCATGCCCAGCTTGACAGGGGCGCTCATGCCGGGCAGGCTTATCGGTATCGTGCCTATCGCAAGACCGAGCAATATGCCGAGGAAGATAGCCGCCAGGTTGGGTTCGTTGAGTATCTGTGCGGCGTTGCCGAGGAATCCCTCTACGTGGTTGATGTCCTCGGGCGCGCCCACAACGGTCAGGCGGTCGCCGTACTGCAGCCTGATGTCGTCGGTGGCAAGCAGCTTTATGTCGCCCCTCTGTATGCGGCTCACGTTCACGCCGTATGTGGCGCGCAGGTGCAGCTGCCCGAGGTGCTTGCCGTTAAGCACGCGCCTCGACACCACGATGACGCGGCTCTCCACATGGGCGTCTATGGCGTTCCAGTCTATTTTCTTCTTGTTCCAGTCGGTTTCAATCTTCTTGCCGAAGAGAATCTCGAGCGACTGTATCTCGTCGGCCATGGTCACAACGAGCACGTTGTCGTTGATGCGCAACTGGGTGCTTGCCAGCGGCATTATGACTTCACCGCCTCGCCAGATGCGCGACACGATGAACTTGATATGCGACTTCTGCGACACCTGTGCAAGGGTCTTGCCGTCGAGCGCGGGATTTATCACCACAAACTGCGCCACGTAGGTCTTGTCTTCCTCCATGCTTATGCGCGGCTTCAGGTCGGCAGGCTTCACAAAGAACTTCCTTATAAGTATCATTGCCACGATTACGCCGACCACGCCCAGCGGATAAGTGACGGCGCAGCCCAGAGCGGCTCCTCCGCTAGGCTTTCCCGCGGTCTCTAATGCCTGCTGTGCGGCACCGAGTGCGGGCGTGTTGGTCGTAGCGCCGCACAGTATGCCAACCATGTCGGGCAGGCTTACGGGCAATACGGCACACAAGCCAAGGGCCATCAGCGTGCCTATGGCTATCACGCCAAGCCCCCACAGGTTGGAGGCTATGCCCTCGTGGCGCATCAGTCCGAAGAAGTTCGGCCCCACATACAGGCCGAGCGTGTAGACAAACAGCGACAGGCCGAACGTCTCGGCAAAGTCGAGCATTCCGTGGTCGGCACTCAGGTTGAAGTGGCCGGCAAGGATGCCGACGAAGAATACGAAGGCGACGCCAAGCGATATTCCCTTTATGCGAATACGGCCCAATGCCAGTCCTACCGCAATAATCAGCGACAGCAGCACCAAAGTCTGCAGGGCGGAGTGGGTGTTGAAGAGTTCGTTAATCCATTCCATAATATAAACAGGGAATTTATTTTACCTTAAAAACATATGCGCTGCAAAATTACAAAACAATTCCAACAAGCAGCACCATAATGTGATAAAACGATGTTTCTTTGTGATTTACACCTGAGACAGGACGGAAAAACACGGAAATCAGGTCTGATGCGTTTCACATACGCCGTCTTCAACTGTTAAAGAAACACAAAACACAGTGGTCTTAGGGTTACAACCTATTCCTTTTTTTACTAATTTTGCAGCCCGAAAAGTAGCAACAGGATACAAGCAAATGAACAAAGTACGCTATAAGAACAAGATTCACTACTTCCACTTTTGGGGAGTAGCAGCACAGCTTTGACCGTATTCTGTCCTTTTTCTTTTTTCATCCGGAATTATAAAATAACCAATTAATTTATGAGCAAAAACAAAAGGCTCATAGTGCTGCTATGTCTTGCAGCGCTATGCAGCCAGTGCCTGTATGCCCAGACAAGGCAGATGGGCATCGACGAAATGTTCCGTCTCGCAGACGAACAAAGCAAGAGTGTACAAACGTACAGGACGGGAGCTGATGCCGCCGACGAGGCCTTAAGGGCCGCCAAGGCGCAACGCCTGCCCGACATAAGCGTGTCGCTGTCGGCAAGTTACCTGGGCGACGGCAGGATATGGGACAGGGACTTCGGCAACGGCATGAAGGTGGACATGCCCCACTTCGGCAACAACTTCACGCTGGAGGCGCAGCAGGTGGTCTACTCGGGCGGAGCCATAAGCAGCGGAATAAGGCAGGCGGAGCTGGCAAAGACGCTTGCGCAGCTCGACATGCAAAAGAACGTGCAGGAGATACGCTTCATGCTCGTGGGCAATTATCTCGACCTGTACAAGCTGGACAACCAGATGAAGGTGCTTGAGAAGAACATCGGGCTGACCGAACAGGTCATAGCCAACATGAAGGCAAGGCGCGAACAGGGCACCGTGCTGAAGAACGACATAACCCGCTACGAGCTGCAGCGCGAACAGCTGAAGCTGCAACTGTCGAGAGTGGCCGACATGCGCAAGATAACCAACCACCAGCTCGCTACCACCCTGCACCTGCCCGAAGGCACGGTGATAAGCCCCGACACCACCCTGCTGGAGCAACAGATAACGGCTCTGACCGAAAACGACTGGCAGCAGGCTGCCAAGGCCAACAACATAGACCTGAAGCAGGCGCAGGCCTCTATCAGCATGAACGAGCAGAAGGTAAGGCAGGAGCGCGCCGAACTGCTGCCGCACATAGCAATCGTGGCCGAGGAACACCTCGACGGACCGGTAACGATAGAGGTGCCGGCACTTGACAACAACTTCAACTACTGGTACATAGGCATCGGCATAAAATACAACTTGTCGTCGCTGTTCAAGAACAACCGCCGCATGAAGCAGGCCCGACTGAACGTGCGCCGTGCCAGGGAGCAGCACGAACTGGCACAAGAGCAGGTAAACAACGCCGTGCAGGCGGGCTACGTAAACTTCCTGACGGCGTTCACCGACCTGCGCACGCAGGAGAACAGCGTGAAGCTGGCCGACGAGAACTATGCCGTGACCAGCCACCGCTACAAGAACGAAATGGCACTGCTGACCGACATGCTTGACGCAAGCAACACGAAACTGGGCGCCGACCTCGACCTGGTGAACGCACGCATCAACGTTGTCTACAACTTCTACAAGATGAAATACATTACCCACACATTATAATAAGGACACGCTGGCGGAATTACTTTGAGTGGAACTGCGATGGTTACAGTTTCAAATGATGGCCTTTCAGCTTGCAAAACACGGTCTTTCATCCTTTAAAAGGTAACCTTTCACGCTATGAAAGGATGCCTTTTGCAGACCCGCCGTAAGCAGGCTGTCTTTTCCTGAAATAGGTTGACAGTTTTTGTTTAAATAA
>UMEP01043634.1_pt1 | contig 11614 bp, 8 predicted proteins | sample 1964771 | NCBI WGS metagenome assembly UMEP01 (sample SAMEA4836022, study PRJEB28245) | human gut metagenome | biome: gut microbiome; material: fecal sample | place: Denmark | collected 2008 | reverse complement strand
CCATAGTAATATGGCACGGCGTCGGCTACTTAGCCTACATTATAAGTTTCCCGACCTTTCAGAAATCGCTTATAACCACCTGCTTAACCATCTGGACGGGTACAAGGTGAAGCCGAAGTTTTACGTTATCAATTTTGACGACCCACGCAAGAGCCATCGGTGCAACCCGATAAACGCCGCCTTCATGTCAGATATAGCGGACGCTTACGAAGCCAGCTACACGATTATGCTCAACTTGAACCGCAGTTGGATTACCAAACAGGGCGACTTCTTTGTGGAAAGCCCTATCATATTGCTTGCGGCTATAATTTGGTATCTCCGTATCTATCAAGGTGGTAAGTATTGTACGTTTCCCCATGCCATAGAACTGTTGAACAAGAAATACGCCGATGTGTTCACGATTTTACGCAGCTATCCCGAACTGGAGAACTACCTTTCTCCGTTCGTAGATGCTTGGGAATCAGACGCTCAAGAGCAGTTACAGGGTCAGATTGCCAGCGCGAAAATCCCGCTTTCCCGTATGATAAGCCCGGCACTTTACTGGGTAATGACGGGCGATGATTTCTCGCTGGATATAAACAACCCGAAAGAGCCTAAAATCTTGGTTGTCGGAAACAACCCTGACCGTCAGAACATCTATTCGGCGGCACTGGGATTATATAACAGTAGAATAGTGAAGCTGATAAACAAGAAAGGTCAGCTTAAAAGTTCGGTGATAATAGACGAGTTGCCCACTATCTATTTTCGGGGTCTGGACAACCTGATTGCCACCGCCCGAAGCAACAAGGTGGCGGTACTGCTGGGTTTTCAGGATTACAGCCAGCTTACCCGTGACTATGGGGACAAGGAAAGCAAGGTTATCCAAAACACGGTGGGCAACGTGTTCAGCGGTCAGGTGGTCGGGGAAACGGCAAAAATCCTGTCGGAGCGTTTCGGGAAGGTGTTGCAGAAGCGGCAGAGCATGACAATCAACCAGCGGGAGAAGTCCACCTCGATAAGCACCCAGATGGACAGCCTGATACCTGCCAGCAAAATATCCAACCTCACGCAAGGGATGTTCGTGGGGGCTGTGGCGGACAATTTCGACGAGCGGATAGAGCAGAAGATTTTCCATTGTGAAATTGTGGTGGACAATGAGAAGGTGAAGCGGGAAACCGCCCGGTATGTGAAGCTGCCGCAGATTATCGACTTCACCGACAAGGACGGCAACGACCGGATGCAGGAGGAGATACAAGCCAATTACGACCGCATCCGGCAGGAAGTCCGGCAGATTGTCGAGGACGAGATAACCCGGATTAAGAATGACCCGGCACTATGCCATTTGATAAAAGACGAGGAAGAATAGCCCTATATAATATAATGTATAGAGCAAAAGATTGTCGGCTTGATAAAAAGTGCGCCGTTATTTTTCGTACATTTGCATAAACGAAGGATTATATGAGTGAAAACCAAAATATTGAATGGAAAGAAAACTGGCGGGACGAATACTTGAAATGGATATGCGGTTTCGCTAATGCCGCAGGCGGCAAGATATATATCGGCACGGATGACAACGGCAGGGTGGTCGGCGTTGCCGATGCCAAGAAGCTGCTGGAGGACATACCGAACAAGGTGCGTGATGTGCTGGGCATCATGGTCGATGTGAACCTGCTGGAAGAAAACGGGCTGCAATACATCGAGATTGACGTGCCGCCCTATTCAAACCCTATCAACTACAAAGGTCAGTACCATTACCGCAGCGGCAGCACGAAACAGGAGTTGAAAGGTGCGGCTTTGAACCGTTTCATCATGCAGAAAACAGGCAGGCATTGGGACGAGTTCCCCATAGAAAGAGCCAAAGCGGAAGACTTGTCAGAAAGTGCGCTGAACCGTTTCCGCAAGGAAGCGGCAAGGAGCGGACGTGTGGACGAAGGGGTGTTGAATGACACGACCGGGCATCTGTTACAGGACTTGCGCCTGATTGACGATGCCGGGCATTTGAACCGTGCTGCCGTGCTGTTGTTCCATCCCGACCCTGAAAGATATGTGTTCGGCGCATATATCAAGATAGGCTTTTTCCGGGACGATAAAGGCAATCTGGAATTTCAGGACGAGATTCACGGTGCTTTGATGGAACAGGTGGACAAGGCTATGGACTTGATAAAGACCAAGTATTTAATCTACCGGATTTCATACGAGGGCATTTCCCGGCGGGAAACGCCGCAGTTCCCGGTGGAAGCCATCCGGGAATCACTGATGAACGCCATTGCCCACAAGGATTACGCCAGCGGTGTACCCATCCAAATCAGCGTATTTCCCGACCACATTACTTTCTGGAACTCCGGACAGTTGCCGGAGGACTGGACTACCGACAGGCTTTTTGAAAGCCATCCTTCCGCACCCTATAACCCGATAATCGCCAACGCCTTTTTCAGAAGCGGGGATATTGAAAGCTGGGGACGTGGCTACAAGCGTATCTTGGAAGCGGTCAGCGCATATAAATTACTGCCGCCCAAACTGGAAATGATAAGCGGTCTGATGATTACCTATTATACCGATGTGCGTTCGCAGTTATTGGCGCAACGTGTGGATGAAAGGTATATACCCGTCATTGAATATGCCAGCAAGAACGGGCGTGTTACAAACTCGGACGTACAGCATATTTTAGGAGTAAGCAAACCGACAGCATCCCGCATACTCCAACAGATGAATGGCTGGCTGGAAATGCAGGGAAAAGTGGGCAAAGGGACTTATTATGTACCCAAATGGCTCACTAACGTATCACAAGTATAATGCAGTTTATCATAAACAACTGATTATAAATTATTATTGCAATAATTAAATGGCTCACAAATGGCTCATCTAAAGAGAGTGATTAACTTCGCTCTCTTTTTTTATGCCTGCTCTTAATGTTGCAACCATTGGTTGCAGTCTTTCTTCACCCGGACAAATCAACCCACCACAAGACAAAGCGGGACACCCCTTGCCATCCGTCAAAATATAGCATATTTAGTCGCTACCTTTGGACGGGACTATTCCCGTAATCGTTTAATTTCAATGATTTATGAGCGAAAACAGAATGACCCCGCCCACAGAGGGGCAGGAAAAGGACGTGCTGTTGGTCTTGGACAAACAGCAGGGGAAAGTGAGTGCCGTTAAAGGATTCGACAAGGAGGGCAACTTGCAGACCGTGCCGCCGATACAGGGCGGCGAGTTCATGCAGGTGGACAGGAACGGCGACATCATCAGCAACCTTGTCGCCAATTTCTACCGCAAGTTTCAGGACACCGAAGGGCTGGCATTGTTCCGCTGCAAGGCATCGGAGGTGGAACAAAACGCAAAGGCTATCGAGGACAACCACCGCCACCCCACGCCGGAGGGCGACAAACAGGTGGAAGCACTCCGTGTACCGAAACCGGACAACCCGGAATCCAAGCAGGGCTACCGCTTCGACCCGGCGAAGATTGATTGGGAGAGCCTGAAAAAAGTAGGCATCACCGCCGAGACCCTGAAAAACACGAAGGACTACGACCGGGTGATGCGTGGCTACAAATCCCGCAACACCTATACCATTTCGGGAACGATAGGCGGCTTCTACCTCAGACCGACCGATGTTAAGTTGTCCTTCTATCAGGCGAAGGACGGCACAATAGTCCCCAAACTGCACGGCGTACAGCAGAACGAAAAGCTGTTGCAACGCCCATACAACGGACATGAGTTCTCCAAGCAGGAACAACGGAACTTGCAGCATATCGGAAATCTGGGCAGTGTCGCCCAAATCACCGACCCGAAAAGCGGAGGGCAAATCCCCGTGTTCATCAGCCGGGACAGGCACACGCACGAACTGGAGTACATGCGGGCGGACAAATGGAAATGCCCCGACAGCGTTTGCGGCGTGAAGGTAAGCCCGGAGCAGAAAGCCGCCTTTGAAGCCGGGAAAGCGGTCAAGATGGAGAACCTGCAATTCAAGGACGGCACGAAACGCAGTGCCTACCTGCAAGTCAGCGCAGTGGAGCGGGGTTTGGAGTTCCTGCCGAGGTCAGCCGTACAAACCTTGCAGCAAGGACAGCAGGTAGCCGGGATAAAAGACGGTCAGGGCGTGGAGTTCAACGGTCATGTGCAGCCCGATGCACAAGGGAAGTCTCCTAACAAGGTACAACCGAAAGACGTTACCCCCGCCGCCGAGAGCCGGACACAGGTAGCGGTCAATACGGAGGGCAAGACCAACGAAGCTACCAAGCAGACCAAAGAGCCGCTGAAACAGGGGCAGGACAAGCCCACCGCCAAGCAGAAGGAGAAGCAGGACAAGACCCTGAAAGCGGACAAGCCCAAGAAATCCAAAGGAATGAAAATGTAATGACCACTTAAAAAGCAAGGAACTATGATAGCATTGATAGCAGAAAAACCCAGCGTGGCTAAGGACATCGCCCGCGTCATCGGGGCGACACAGAGGAATGACGGGTATCTTTCCGGTAACGGGTACATGGTAACATGGGCGTTCGGGCACTTGATACAGCTTGCCATGCCGGAAGCCTACGGCGTGGCGAACTTCCGCAGGGAGAGCCTGCCGATAATCCCGGCGGACTTCCAGCTAATTCCCCGTCAGGTGAAAGCCGAAAAAGGCTATAAGGCAGACCCCGGCGTGTTGAAGCAGTTGAAAGTGATTAAGGAGGTGTTCGACCAGTGCGACCGGATTATTGTCGCCACCGATGCCGGGCGTGAGGGCGAGTTAATTTTCCGCTATATCTTCCATTATCTGGACTGCCGCAAGCCTTTTGTCCGTCTTTGGATAAGCAGCCTGACCGACAGGGCAATCCGGGAGGGCATGGAGAACTTGCAGCCGGGCGAACGTTACGACAACCTCTATCTTGCCGCCAAGTCCCGCAGCGAAGCGGACTGGCTGATAGGGATAAACGCCACCCAAGCGTTGAGCGTAGCCGCCGGGCAGGGCGTGTTCTCGCTGGGCAGGGTGCAGACACCTACGCTTGTGATGATATGCGACCGTTATCTGGAGAACAAGAATTTCGTCCCGACCAAGTTCTGGCAACTCAAAGCCAGCACCGCCAGCGGGGGAATTGGTTTCACCGCCCAATCGACCGCCAGATGGAAACAGCAGCCCGAAGCCATAGCCGTCCTGCAACGGGCAAAGGATGCCGGGCAGCTTACAGTGAAGTCCGTTGAAAGGAAAGAAACCACCCAAGAACCGCCGCTTCTGTACGACTTGACCACGCTGCAAAAGGAAGCCAATACGAAATTGAACTTCTCGGCGGACAAGACGCTTTCCATAGCGCAGAGCCTGTATGAGAAGAAAGTGATGTCTTATCCCCGAACCGGAAGCCGTTATATTTCGGAGGATGTTTTCGAGGAAATGCCGGAGCGCATCGCCCTTTTGAAGCGATACCCCCGTTTTGCTGGATATGCCGCCGGGCTGGATGGCGCAACCCTGAACCGCCGCAGCGTGAATGACGGTAAAGTAACCGACCACCATGCCCTGATTGTTACCGAGAACCTGCCGGGCGAACTCTCCAAAGACGAACGGGCTATTTATGAAATGGTAGCCGGGCGTATGCTGGAAGCCTTTTCGGGCAAGTGCGTGAAGGATGTTACCACCGTTTTGTTGTCCGCCGGAGATACCGATTTCACCGTGAAAGGCGCAGTGCTGAAAACAGCCGGATGGCGGGCGGTATTCAACGAACGGGAAACGGGCGGGGACGAGGACGCAACCACCCTGCCACCGCTTCAAGAGGGACAGGCATTGCCGCTTTCCGGCGTGGATCTGCTCGAAAAGCAGACCAAGCCGAAACCGCTGCATACGGAAAGCAGCCTGTTGGCGGCTATGGAAAATGCAGGGAAGGAACTGGAGAATGCCGAACTGAAAGCCAGCATGAAGGATGCCGGGATAGGTACGCCAGCCACCCGTGCGGCGATTATCGAGACATTATTTGCCCGCCAGTACATCGTGCGGGAAAAGAAGAACCTTGTGCCGACCGACAAGGGACTTGCCGTTTACAGGATTGTCAAGGACAAGAAGATTGCCGATGTGGAAATGACGGGTATGTGGGAAACCGCCCTTGCCAAGATTGAAGCGGGCGGCATGGATGCCAATACATTCCGCAAGGGTATTGAGGTATATGCCGGACAGATAACGGCAGAGCTACTTTCTGTACATTTGTCCATTGCGGGCGAAGAAACCTGTCCCTGTCCCAAATGCGGCAACGGGCGCATCCTGTTCTACCCGAAAGTGGCGAAGTGTTCCAACGTGGACTGTACGCTGACCATATTCCGCAGCAAGTGCGACAAGCAACTTACCGACAAGCAGATTGTCGAACTGGTTACGAAGCGCAAGACCGGGCTGATTAAAGGCTTCAAGGGCAAGAACGGCAAGGCTTTCGATGCTTCGCTGGTGCTGGACGGGCAGTTCAATGTCGCTTTCTCATTCCCGGAGAAGAAAGGGAAACCGAAAAAATAACCCGGTTTTGCCGATGGCAATCCAATGGTTTGCGCCCGGAGAACAAAGCCGGGCGCATTTTTTATCCCTCAAACAAATAGGTCAAACGGACAACCCCGCCATCCAGCATTTCACTTTCCAACAGCTTCCATTTAGAACCGAATGTTTCCCCGATAAAGCCGATGCCTTTGCCCACCATCACCGGGATGGTGTAGATGGTCAGGCTATCCAGCATTCCGGCTTTCACCAGCGAGGTAAGCAGCTTGCCGCCGCCCACCACCAGTATGTCATGCGTTTGTTTCAGTTCATAGACCTTGCGCAGCGGTTCTTCGGTCAGGAACTCCACGCCGCAGTCCGGCGTAAGGTTGGTATCGTGGTGCGACACGACAAAAGACCGCTGTTTTTTGTACGGCCACCCGCCCCAATGCTCAAAGATATAGGTATAGGTGTTTGCCCCCATCAGCAGGCAGTCAGCTTCCAGACAGTGTTTGCCTACGATGGCTTTTATTTCATCGGGCAACCAGTCCAGTTCATTATCCAATGTGGCTGTATGCCCGTCCAGAGATACGGCGATGTGCGCTTTTACTTGTTTCATCTTATCCGGTATTTAACAGTTTAATAATTCCTATTCAACTGTCCGCCAATATCCATAAAAGAAGCGTGGCTCTTACACTGCTTCGATACGTGGTACTGGCAATACCTTTGAGGAAACAGGCAAGACCACGCTATGCGATTGCATAGCGTATCCTGCACTGAATATCCCCTCAATTTGAAAATTTGCCAGTTTTCGTATCAGGACGTTCAGCGGAACGCTTATTTTCAATGTTTTATATCAAGACGAAATGCCGGAAAAATGCCAACAAATCGCCGTCATACTCTGTCTAATTTCGCAAAGTTAATCAAATAACCGGAATTATTTGGCATGAAACTCAAAAATTCTGCCTTGTCTCACGACAAAACAGGATTACGTAATTGAACGATGACAAATAACACCGCTAATCCGTGCGCTCACGAATCAGCTTGTGTATGTCGCTTGCCCGGTAGTAATACTTCCCGTCCAGCAGCAGGTAGGGCAGTATGCCTTTCTTCCGGTAACGCTGCAAGGTCTTGACACTCACTTTGAGCAGAAAGCACAAGTCCTGATTGTCGAGCAGCTTTTCACCGTCCAGGCAGTTCTGGCTGTTCAGCAGACGGTCTATCTTTTTGTCCTGCATGTCGAGCCTGTCCATGATGCGCTCCATCCATGCCTCGAAGTTTTCTTTGTCGATATACATAAGCCGCCGGATTAAATGAGACCAATCATGAAATAGCTCTGGTTTGCCGGGTCTTTCAGGATGATTTCCCGCTCCCGCATGAAGCGGATGTAGCTTTTGGCTGTCCGCTCCTTGATGTCCAGCACCTGTTGCAACTGTTCGCAAAGGTCTATGTAGGTGATGTGCGTCTGCCTGCCGAAAATATCACGGGCAACGCCCACCAGTTCCCTTTCCTTGCGTTTCTCCTTTTCCTCACGGGGCTTTTCGCCCCGGTACGTGTGCATCCCGGCTTCCTTGTCCCAAGCGAACAGCATCAGCGGCACGTCCAGCGGGCTTCCGTCTCTCACTTTAAGGGCTTTCACTACCGACTGCGTGGGTTCTTCGTCCTTCTCGATGGAAAGGATGGTCGCCGCCTTGCGTTGCAGTTCGCTGCCCAGATGCCCACGCAGCTTCAAGCCGTTGGGGACAAAATGCAGCACGCACAGGATGCAGGTGTTGTAGATGCCCGCCAGCCGATAGAGTTCGTCTATCACCGCCACGCTCTCCGCTTCATCGTTGGCACTCTTTACAAGGTCGGCGATGCCGTCAATGACCACCAGTTGGATGCCGCCGTACTGGTAATAGAACTTGTCCATGCTCTGTACAATGGCATGCAGGCGTTCTTTCCGGGACATACCCGTCAGGCAGAAGGCTTTCAGTTCGTCCGGCTTGCCCGGCTGTTTGGCACGTGCCAGCAGGTTGCTCACGTTCTTGAACAGTTGCACTTCCGACTGTTCGGTGTCATAGAGCAAGACCGCCTTGCGCCTATTGTTGGGTGTTACGTGGATGCCGAGCGTGTCTATCTCCGCATCCGCCGGGCAGACGCAGCCCGACACGATGGCGGCTACATAATTGCTCTTGCCCGTTCCCTCGCCGCCCGTGATGCCGAACAGGTTGCCTTGCGTACCCAGCGGGACATCGCCCGCCGAGATAATCACCTGCGCTTTGGCAGGCGGGTTGTTGAAGTCTATCTCGCACGATTTAAGCATGATGAGTGTATCGCTATACAGGTTGTCTAAAAATTCGATGAACAGTTTCAGGAAATCCTCACGGGTGTTCCCGGCTTTGAAGTAGTCGGAGATGTCCTTTTCCTCTTTCGTACCCGGAAGCGGGAGTAACAGGCGTTTCACGCCAAACTCCGCCAATGACTTTTCTTGCTTGCAGGCACTTTCCCTGCCCGTCTTGTCTGTATCGTAAAGCAGGACTATGTGTTTGAAGCGGAACGTCAGCCTGAAAATCAGGTTTGCCGGAATAGTTACCGTCTCGCTGTTGAAGCAGATGGCATGGAAACCGTGCGCCGCCAGCGAAAGCACGTCTTTCTCGCCGCCCGTGATGAATAATGTATCGCCTTTGGCGGGCAGTTGCTCCAACCCGAAACAATAGTTCTCGCCAAAGCTGCCGCCGTAGAGGAAGCGGGGCGTGGAGAACGGTCGGTACAGCTTGATATGCCTTTTGCCTTTGTAGCCGAACATGGGTTCCGCTGCCGATGTTGTGTAGGCGTATGGCTTCCCCTCCGCCGTTTCGCTGTGGTATTCCCGGAGCGAGCAGACTTTATACCGCTCCAGCAGTTCGGGCGTGATGCCGTATTGTCGCCAGTATTCCAACTCGGCGGAAGTGAACTTCTGTTCCCGGAACTGGTAGGGTTTGGTGGGCTTTTCGGGGGTGTCCTCCCTCCCCACCGTTGCCGCCCGATGGTTAGCCGTTGTCGGGACAACCGCCGGGATGCCCGCAGCTAACCCCAATCCCAAGTCCCGGTCGATAGTCGCCAGTATCTCGATGAAGTCCGAAGCCCGGTTGCAGTCCAGCCCTTTTAGTTGCCCCACGAGGAAAAAGCAGTCGCCGCTGTAACTGTCATCGCCGAAGTCCTTCATCTTGTACATGCCGCTGTGTCGGTCAAAATAGATGTTGCAGGAAGCCTTGCTGTCCTCGTACAGCGGATTGAGGAAGTTCCGACCGATGCGCCAGTTGCCGGGCAGGTAGTGCTTGAACACCGACAAGCCGTTATTTGTCCTGCTTAGTATTTCTTCTTTCCTTAGCATACAATTCATGATTAGTTATCAAGTTACGCATACATTCGTCATTGCTCTTTATCAGCCGTTCTTCCAGCAGGCGTTTCAGTTCGCCTATCTTGTAATAACACCGTCCTCCTATGTTAGAAAAAGCGACTACACCTTTTGCTCGTAAACGCTGCAAAGTACGGTCGCTGATTTGAAGGAATGTGCAGACCTCGTAACTGTCCACCCAAATTTCATCCTCGTTTTTCGTGTCTTCTTGTGAAAGCACATAGTTGGCTATCACATCTATCTTAGCCACTATTTCCTTATAGGCTTTTGATTCAATCGTAATCACATCCATATTGCTAACTAATTGATTTTGCTGCAAAGTTCAGGATATGGGAATGATTAAAAGTCATGGTTCATACCGTCATGGTAAAAATATTTTCAGTGTATTTGGGGACTGTTTTCTGTGGAAATTAGGCTTGAAGGAGTACAGTACAAGCCCGTTTTGAGGACAAAACAAGGTGAAAATAAAAATACCGTGTCGGCATGAACACGGTATTTTATAAATAAGAATATCAGATGATTATCTCTTGTTGTCATCTTCTCTCATTCGCTTGGATAGTTTTTCTGCCAACAAATTCAAGTAGGCGGTCTGGTCTTTTCGTTCTTTCATGGCGATATACGCATCATAATAGCCGCCTAAGTCAATATTGAATATGGAACTGAGGTATTCCATAAACTCCTTAATTTCTATGTTGCCGTGATTTATATCGCCGGAAGAAACAAGTGCATAACCTAATTCTATCAAGGCATTCTTTTTTCCTGTAAAACACATAGTGTTACATTTAGAGTTTCTCATAATATTGTGTTCTACATTGTTTAAGTTAGCTATCCTATTCTCCAAATAAACTTTCAAGTGTTTATTGCATAGTATCTTTGCTGCCTTATAGTCATATCCGGTTGAAAATAACGGGTCTGCATCATATTGGCAACTTTCAAAACTTAGCATCGTTGAAGTTCCTATTGGTTTTCGAGTAAAATAGAAGTTATCCAAATGCGTGGATTGAGAACGGACATACTGATAAAACTCTATATTGTTGCGGAAGAAATACGTCAGTTTATCCAATTCTGCACTCAAATATTCACGGATGCAGTCATTACTACCATCTGGGCATTTCAATTCTATATGGTACACCTTGCTGAAATAGATATACTTGCTAAGAATTTCTGGCTTCAATTCTTTGAAAAAGTATATTTCATCTTCTACACTCGGAAATGAATAGCTAATAACCATTTCCCTTAGTCGTTCGTACATAGGTGCAATGAATTTTACCATATATAAGGCATTATCCATTACTAAATTGACATCACAATTCTTCAATCGGATTTCGACGTCAATTTTGGACAGTATTTCTTCCGCAAATCTTCTCATGCTACATACTATCAACTATTTGTAACAATCCGTTTATATCACCATTTCCAATATAGGACAAGCATCTCCGTATCTTTTCGGCAGACCAGTCCCACCATTTCAGCGTTTCAAGTTTTTGTATTACTTCTTCATCGAAACGCTTCCTTATCGGTCGGGCGGGAACACCGCCGACTATCGTATAGGGTGGCACGTCTTTCGTAACAACGGCACGGGCGGCTATGATTGCCCCGTTGCCGATGTGAACGCCAGCCATAATCACCGCTTCGTAGCCTATCCATACATCGTTGCCTATCACAATGTCGCCTTTATTGTCCCAAGCCGTTGCTACGTCCGATTTCTCTAAGTCCCAATCCTCATAAAAGAGTGGAAAAGTGTAGGTGGATAAGGATTTCAAGGTATGATTGGCACAGTTGAACAAGAACTTCGCACCGCAGGCAATGGAACAGAACTTGCCGATTATCAG
>UMEP01070617.1_pt1 | contig 11617 bp, 8 predicted proteins | sample 1964771 | NCBI WGS metagenome assembly UMEP01 (sample SAMEA4836022, study PRJEB28245) | human gut metagenome | biome: gut microbiome; material: fecal sample | place: Denmark | collected 2008 | reverse complement strand
AATGTAGGTGTCTTTTTTCATATGCCGGGGCTTCCTATCCGTACGGGTTACCGGGATAGGCGGAGAACATCTTTTGAAGGAGCGAAGGGACGCGCAAATAAAAATTGACTCACAAACTCATGTATGTTAATTTGATATTAAATAAATAATATAAAATTATAAAAGAATTGACAATAAAATCATGAGAGGATTTACATACAGATATATGAAAAAGGAAGGGGTGGTTTTACTTGTCTGTTTGTGGGGATGGGAGTTCTATAGTATTTTATTTAAGCATTTAAAGGAAAGAGGAGTTTGTATGAAACAGGGAATGAAAAGTATTTTAGTTGTTGCTGTTGTGTTGTCTATTTCCAGAGGAAGCTATGCTGCTGAGTATCCTCATTATTATGAGTTGCCTGGGGTGGTTATAACAGCGACTCGCACGGAGAATACAATAGAAAAGGTACCTGCATCAATGCAGGTGATTACTGAAGCGGATATCCGGAGAAGTGGTGCTCACAGTATGCGGAATTTACTTACAGATTTTGCAAATATTTTTCAAAAAAGCAAAGTTCGTGGTGGCGGTCATGATATTATTATTCGCGGTATGAGTACGGATAAATCTCTTATTATGATTAATGGACGGCGTGTGGCTAATGAAGCGGATGCGAGCGGTCTTGGAAATGCTATGGCACTAGATCGTATCAATTTAAGTAATGTGGAAAGGGTAGAAATTGTCCGTGGTCCCTCAAGTGCTCTTTATGGCTCGGAAGCGATGGGAGGCGTGATAAATATTATTACAAGGCCAAGTATGAAAATATCTCTTGTTACTGGATTGGAACAGACTTCAAATGATACGAGCCATTGGTGGCATGCGGATACAGGAAGAATCGGAAAGTTTTCTTCTACTTTTGATATGCGGTTTAATAAAATCCGCAGAGATATGGAACCGGAAGCAACGGAGTCCAATTCTTATGGAACGGCACAGACATATAACGCATCTTTAAATTATTATTTTAATAATAATAATAATTATATTAATGTGTGGGTTGATTATTATAGTCAGAATTTAGAAAGCGACAGCGGAAATCCGATGTTAAGGGAATTCCCTGTATATATGGGAATGAAGAAACTTTCCGGACAAGCGATGATTTCTGGTGATGGGATGAAAAGGTATAAACAGCAGAATTATGGAATCAGCTGGAACGGGAAAACAGATCGGAATGATTGGCAATTGCGCGCATATATGAGCAAGTTTGATTGGGATAGCAAAAGAAATCAAAAAGTAATCAAGGCAATTCCTGGTGCTGATAGGTTGTCTAAAATGGCTTATGGAGCTGTTTTAAAAAAGCAGTATAATACATATGATTTTAATTATAATTTTCATAATATATGGGCTATAGATGGGAGAAACACGATTTCTTTGAATGAGCACCATCGTTTGACTTTTGGTTCGGAATATGTTCGCGAGAATATATCTGGTACCGATTTAGGGGTTAATGGAGATGGTATCAGTGAGTTGACTGAAAATGGAATAACGAAGAATCGTTCCAGAAAATCTTTTTCTACATATGCCGGCTATATCCAAGATGAAATGGAATATGGGAAATGGTTTATTGTTCCTGCAATTCGCTATGATCATCACAGTATTTATGGCAGTCACGCATCTCCGAAATTAGGGGTGACTTACAGCGCAAATGAAAATTTTCGTGTGAAAGCCAATTATGGCAAAGGGTTTAAGGCGCCCACGGTATTCCAGCTTTTCTATGATTTGGACAGAATGATGGGAACGACATGGGTGCATCTTACTGGTAATTCAAATTTGAAGCCAGAAGAGTCTACCAGTTGGGATTTGGGGATTGAAGCAAAGTTTGGAAAAGGGTATGGTTCAATTACATACTTTGACAGTGATGTGGATAATCTGATTAATAGCCGATTTGTAAAAATAGAAAATAATGGACATCGCCTGTATCGTTATGAAAATGTGAATACTGCCCGTATCAAAGGTGTGGAAAGCACGTTGGGATATAAATTTAATGATGTATTGGAATTTAAAGTGACCTCTACATGGTTGAATGCCAAAGATACGACAAAGCATATTGATTTGACACAGAGGGCAAAATTATCTCAAGTGTACCAGTTTATTTATGATGACCATAAAGATAAGGGATGGAGTGCGATGCTTTGGAATCAGTTTGATTATAAATTTGTAACAGATGCAAATGGTGATGGTATGCCTGATGATAAAAAGAGTTATAGTTTGACCAGTTTTGCGCTTACAAGGAAAATTAACAAAGATACTCGCATTTATGGCACGGTACAAAATGTTTTTGGAAAGAAAGACACAAACTGTGACTTGGATGGACGTTTTTGGTCGATAGGATGGGAGCATACTTTTTGATGAAAAGAAATTTTCTATTTAACTTTTTTATAGTGGCTGAGGTTATTTTATCCAGTGGCTGTGGAACCCAGCAGGAAATTCCCAAAACTACGGCTTTTTATCAAGTAGTTGACAGCGCGGGGCGTACAGTGGAATTGGAAAAGAAGCCAAAACGGGTAGTGCTTTTGGCGACTGCTTTTCCGGAAATTCTTCTTGCTGTAGATGGTGATTTTGAAGCATGGGCTAATAATCCGAGTATAAAAGAACCTGCATGGGCAAGGGGAAAAAAGACAGTAGGATATGTGTACGATATCAACATAGAATCTGTTGTTGCAATGAACCCGGATCTTGTGGTTGGGCTGGTCGGACTCCATAATAAATTGGAAGCTGTCTTCAAGACCAATAACATACCTTTTCTGCTTTTGTCTCTTTCGCGTTATGAAGATGTGGAAAATGCGATACAAGTACTTGCAGATAGTACAGGACATCATGAGAAAGGGATAAAAGTGGTTACTGCGATTCGAGAACGTATGGCGATAACGGAAAAGAAAATGCCTGATAAAGGACTTACCTGTGCAATTCTTCATGGAACGGCGCGATCGTTAACATTTGAGGGGGAAGAGACAATTGCAGGAGAGACTGCAAAACGTCTCCATATCAGTAATGTTTTTGCTGGTATGTTTATAGATGGTACTAATATGGTGCCTTTTAACTTAGAGGCATTGGTAGAAAAGAACCCAGATATCATTTTTTTAACAACAATGATGCTGCCGGGAAAAGAGGAAGAAGCTTTTAAAGTTTTTTTTGAACAGCCTGCCTGGGCAGGTTTAAAAGCGGTGCAAACGGGAAGGGTATATTTTCTGCCACAGAATTTATTTTTGTCCAGTCCTGGAATTCATTATCCGGAAGCATTGGAAATAATGGCAAATCTTGCATATGAGGGGGATTTGGAATGAACCATTTTGAAGAATATATTGCTGAATGGTATGATACGATTCCTGAAGGAGGTGGTACTGCAGCAAGTCCATGGAAGATCGAATGGAACGATGTTCCCTATAAAGAGCGGGATACAAGACCTTTGTCCCGGTTAAAGGTACTGGGAGCAATGAAGGAAGTTTTATTTAATGGTACACCTACGCAAAGGGCAGCAGTTTACATCCATATTCCTTTTTGTCGTTTATCATGTACCTATTGTTCTTTTTTCAAAAAGAAGGGAGATAATAAGGCACAGCATGAATATGTGGAGCTTTTACTGAAAGAACTGGAATCACTGTCCGATAAGCCTTATGTTAAAAAATCAAAAATATCTGCCGTCTTTTTTGGTGGTGGTACACCGGGCATCCTTTCAGCAGGAGATATGGCGGATATACTTTGCGCTATAAAGAAAACATTCCTTTTGGCAGAGGATGCGGAAGTCACCATGGAATCAAGTTTGTCGGATATGACAGAAGAAAAGATGGACGTGGCCATAGCTGGTGGGGTAACCCGTTTCAGCTTTGGCATACAGTCATTTAACAGCCAGGTAAGAAATACAGTTGGTCGGCCTTATTCACGAGAAGAGGTGCTGAAACAGCTTTCCATTTACTCAAAGAAAAAAGCAGATATCATTATTGATCTAATTTATGGTTTGCCCTATGAAACAGAAGAAACGATGCGTCAGGATATTCGGGATGCCGCTGCTTGCGGCATTGCTGGATTAGATTTATACAAGCTTCAGCTTCTTCCTGATTCTCCTTTGGGGAAATCTTTTGCGGCAGCAGGAAAGTGTTTGATAGAATCGGAAGTACAGGTCTTCTTTCAGGTAGCGGAAGAAGAATTGAATGCGATCGGGGCAGAGAATATTTCCTGTTCTCATTGGCGGATGAAACAATCCGAAAGAAATTTGTACAATACAATTGCTTCTGGCAGTGATGATCTTTTTGCGATTGGAATGGCCTGCGGCGGACGAATCGGAGGGGTCAGTTTTATGAAACCTATTCCTGATGCTATGTATCATTCTGTGGTTAAGATGGGAATGTATTGCCCTATGGCAGCAGAAAAAGAAGGGAAATACCATGCTTTCTTTTCCGCACTTCAATCAGCAGGAAACCGGGGAATTATTGATTTATCTGCTTTAGAAGAAATGTTTGGATTGCCTGTTGCAAAATTATTGATGCCGCTTTTCCAAACTTGGGAAGTTTGGGGGCTTTTGGAACTGATAGAAAATCAATGGAGAATGACATCACCCGGAAGATATTGGTATCGTACAATGACACGTCTTATACTCCGTGCAGCGGATTACATGTGTTTTGGATTACCAGAAAATATCAAGAAAGCAGATTGGCACGGCATGATTAATATGAAGTAGGAGGGAATATGAAGTTTTTGATTGTATATTCCAGTAAAACAGGGAATACAAAAAAGGTGGCAGAGGCTTTGGCACGGGTTGCACCAATAGGAAGCGAAATTCATTCCATAGAAGAGGCGGGAGATGCTGATGGATTTGATGTGATTTTTGCAGGGTACTGGTTAGATAGGGGCGGTGTTGATGAAAAGATGAAGAAATATCTGCGTACATTGCATAAAAAGAAGATTGTCCTTTTTGAAACAATGGAGGCAGGCCCTGAATCGGAGCATATAGGATTTGCCAATGCAGCCATGGTTTTGCCTGAAGGAAATACAGTAATTGGTGTTTTTGCTTTACAAGGTGAAATCAATCCTGCATTGTTGGAAACAATGAGAACCATGGGGATAACTACTCCCCATAGTGGGCCAGAAATGGAAAAATGCGCGGCTCAAGCGGTGGGGCATCCGAATAAGGTGGATTTGGAAAAGGCGGAAACCTATATGAAATCTTTTTCAGAAAAATGTCAAAGGTATTTTGTCTAATAATAGCCAATGAAATAGTACTAAACAAAACTGTTTTCCTGACATCCTTGCAGGGGAACAGTTTTTTGTTAATATTAAAGAATAAATTTAAAAATAAGTTTGTGCGTATATGTTTGATACGCAAGGAGACGCTATGAAATTCTTTGCAGTTTTTTTAGTGGTAATTGCCGGAACCATGTGGGCGGGAAGCGGGCTTGCGGCCCAGCATTTTCTTGCACATAATGATCATACCGCTATGGACCTGACTGTTTTCCGTATGATTTCTACGGCACTTATTATTTTCGTGATTGCTTTTATGCGGGGAACCTTGGGGCGGTCTATGCGGATACTTAAGGAATATCCTACATTATGGATCAAACTTATTTTTTACGGTCTGGGGCTCATGCTTATGCAGCATACTTATTTTGCGGGAATTGGTGCGGGAAACGCGGCTGTGGCTACAGTGATTCAGTATATATGCCCCGCACTTGTTATCTGCTGGGTGGCTCTGCGAAGAAAAAAGGTACCGGGGATGGGTGACATGTTTGCTGTAGTGCTGGCGGTAGGAGGTGTATTTCTTCTGGCGACAGGGGGAGATCCCCGGACATTGTCTGTTCCTGCGGAATGTATCTATTACAGTATTTTGTCCGCCGTATTTTATGCTTTTTGTTCCATTTATCCAAAGCAATTGATGATGACACTGGATAATTCATTTCTTCTTATGTTCGGCATGCTTTTTGGCGGTATAATGGGGTATATGGCTGATCCTGTTACTGATTTAGGCACGTTCTTTCATGATGATGTACTTTTTGATATATTCATGATTATTATTTGCGGTACGGTTATCGCTTTCATTTGCTATAATGCCGGACTTGCCTAGTTGACTGAAGAGCAGACATCAGTGACCGCGACCGTGGAACCGGCTGTTTCTGTCATCGCATCCTATTTCCTTTTTGGAACGACGTTCGGTTTGTTTGAAGGAACAGGGATCATTATGGTTTTATTTGCTATTCTTATGCCGGTCATGGGAAAATGGCATGGAAATTAGTTTTCCCCGCTTTGAAGTTCTGCTATAATGTGTACTGAATGAAATACGAATAATTGTCGATAAATAACCATGCAGGAGAGACTATGGATACGAACCATATCAGGAATTTTTCTATTATTGCCCACATTGATCACGGCAAGTCTACACTGGCGGACCGTCTTATTGAGATAACGGGAACCGTGCAGAAGCGCGATATGGAAGCGCAGATACTGGATACAATGGAACTGGAACGGGAAAGAGGTATCACGATTAAAGAGCAGTCTGCCCGTTTAATGTACAAATATAAAAATGGAGAAATGTATGAGCTGAATCTCATTGATACTCCGGGGCATGTAGACTTCAACTATGAAGTGTCTCGAAGCCTTTCTGCCTGTGAGGGGGCCGTTCTTATCATTGATGCGACACAGGGCGTACAGGCGCAGACCTTGGCCAATGTATATCTGGCGCTTGATAATAATTTGGAAATTATCCCGGTTGTTAATAAAATTGATTTACCCAGCGCCGATGTGGAACGGGTAAAGAAAGAAGTGGAAAATGTTATCGGGCTGGATATGTCAGAAGCGGTTCCGGTAAGTGCTAAAACCGGTCTTAATGTAGAGAATGTGCTGGAGCGGATTGTGGAATTAGTTCCGCCGCCGGAAGACCGTTCCGATAAGCCGCTCCGCTGTCTGATTTTTGATTCCATCTTTGATCCCTACAAAGGTGCTATTGCTTATGTCCGTATTATGGATGGGGAAATCCGGCCAGGTATGGAAATAAAGATGATGTCTTCAGGGAAAGTGTATACAGTTACAGAAGTAGGATACTTTACGCCTCTTCCTAAAGTTACTGCTGCTTTGACTTGTGGATCTGTGGGATATGTAGCAGCGAGCATAAAAAATGTAGGAGACTGTGCAGTAGGTGACACGATTACATCTGCTGAAAATGGTGCCAAAGAACCTCTTCCCGGATACCGTAAGGCGCTGCCTATGGTTTTCTGCGGCCTCTATCCTATTGAAAGTAAAGATTATGATCAGCTGAAGATGGCATTGGAAAAGTTGCAGCTCAATGATGCAGCGCTTGAATATGTGCCGGAGACGTCACAGGCACTTGGTTTCGGATTTCGTTGCGGTTTCCTCGGGCTGCTCCATATGGATGTTATCCAGGAACGTCTGGAACGGGAATATAATTTGAAATTGATTACAACGGCACCGTCGGTTATCTATCATGTATTCAAGACAGACGGGGAGATGATAGCCGTGGATAATCCGGCGGAATTGCCGCCTATGACAAAAATTGAGCATATAGAAGAACCGATTGCCAAGGTAGAAATACTTGTGCCTTCTGACATGGTGGGTAATGTAATGGAATTGGTGCAAAATCGTCGTGGTGAATTTCAGACGATGACTTATCTGGATGAAACACGTGTGGATTTATCTTATAAAATTCCGTTGGCGGAAATTATTTTTGATTTCTTTGATAAGTTGAAGTCGGCAACGAAGGGATACGCTTCTTTGGACTACCAGATTTCCGGTTACCAAAAAACAGATGCCGTTAAACTGGACATTCTACTGAACGGGGATCTTATTGACGCGTTGTCTATTATTGTCCACAAGAGCAATGCAGCATCCCGTGGCAGAGTATTGGCGCTCCGCTTGAAAGACATTATTCCGCGCCAGCAGTTTGAGGTGCCGATCCAGGCAGCGGTAGGAAGTAAGATTATTGCAAGAGAAACGATTAAAGCTTATAAAAAAGATGTCCTCGCCAAATGCTATGGCGGTGACGTAAGCCGGAAGAAAAAGCTTCTGGAAAAACAGAAGGCGGGGAAAAAGCGTATGAAACAGGTGGGAAGCGTAGAAATTCCCCAGGAAGCCTTCATGGCGGTATTAAAAGATGACTGATTCCAAAACGCTTGGCCTTTACTTACATATTCCATTCTGCCGAAGCCGCTGTCATTATTGCGGCTTTTATTCTGTAGGCAGTAAATTGACAGATAGTTTCCTTGATGCGCTGGTGCAGGAAATGGAAAATAAAAGCAAACTTTTTGAGGATAAACTTTGTGATACGGTTTATTTAGGCGGAGGAACACCCTCCGTGTTGTCCGGAAATCAATTAAAAAGCATTATAAAAGCATTGCACCGGTATTTTCATATCTATGAGAATGCGGAAATTACGATGGAAATGAATCCTTGCGATATGACGGAAGCATATTTAAAAAATGCTTTGGCACAGGGTGTCAATCGTATTTCTGTGGGGGTACAGACTAACCGTGATGAACTTCTTGTAAAAATTGGTCGCCGCCATACGGCTGCTGAGGCGGAGAAAGCTGTCAATCGGGCATTCAAACTCGGTTTTAGAAATATCAGCATTGATTTAATGTGCGAACTTCCCGGGCAGACAGTGGATGATTTTGAAAAGACATTGAAGTATGCTGTGCATTTGCCGATTACTCATATGTCGGTATATAGCTTGATTTTGGAGGAAGGAACGAGATTTTCCCAAATGGCGTCGCGCGGTATTCTGGCGCGTCCGTCAGAAAATGACAGTTGGGCAATGTATCAGGCGATGTGTCGGATACTTCCTCATTACGGATTTGAGCGGTATGAAATTTCCAGTTTTGCGCGGACAGGGTTGCAATCTGCCCATAACAGGAAGTATTGGAAATTAGAAGACTATTTAGGGTTGGGACCCTCTGCCTGTTCCCGCATTGGGCATGAACGGTGGGAAAATATTTCTAACTTAAGGCTGTATGAAGAGCGGTTGGCGGCAGACGAGCCTGTAGAAGAAAAAATTTCTCTTTCCCCAAAAGAAGAAATGGAAGAATTTGCATTTCTTGGACTTCGTATGAAAGAAGGCATCAATGGCAGAGAATTTTATCAGCGGTATGGGAAAGAAATAATGGAAGTTTATGGCAGTGTGGTGAAAAAGCTGGTAAAAGAAAAGATGATTTTCCTGAATAATGGGAACATTCAAATGACCTATAAAGGGGCGGCACTTGGAAATTATGTGTTTGAACAATTTCTTTTGGATTGAATCTGTTGGCAGGGAAATATCCCTATCAGTTTTATTTTGTAAATGTTTTTACTTTTTACAGTTGTTGCATTAAAATAAAAAGAACTTACTAAAAAGGAGGGAGCCACATGCCGGTATCATACATGGAAATTGATTTAAGAGCGTTTCGTCACAATCTGCGGGTTATCCGCAGCCATTTAAAAAACGTACCGGCGCTTGCTGTAATCAAAGCAAATGCTTATGGACATGGGGCGGTAGAGTGCCTGCGTGCAGCTTTAGAGGAAGGCTGCGTCGGTGCTGCGGTAGCCCGAGTGGAAGAAGGCCGTGTCGTTAGGGCATCCGGTTTTGATTGTCCGGTTTATGTCCTTGGACTGCCGCTTCCGGAAGAAATGTCCGTAGGTGTTAATGAAGAACTTATTCTTCCTGTTGATGATACGACTAATTTGGAGGCGTTGGAGACAGCCGCGTCCACTTTAAAAAAAATGGTGGAAGTGATGCTTCCTATTGATACGGGAATGAATCGAATCGGTACACATGCAAAAGATTTACCTGCCTTTCTGGAAAAATTAAAAAAATATCCCCACCTGCATATTCATGGGTTGTTTACCCACTTGGCAACAGCTGATGCAAAAAATAAGAGTAAAGCATATAAACAACTGGCAGAATTTGAAGAGGCCCTTTCCGCTATGCCGTCATTGGAGAATTTGGTTATTTCCGCAGCAAGCAGCGCAGGGGTCGTGGATATTCCTGAAAGCTGGTACAATTTGGTGCGCCCGGGGATTATCCAGTACGGGCCTTCTCCCTCAAATACGATGCTGAATTATCTGGATTTAAAGTATATGATGACTGTAGTAAGCCATATTACCCATGTGCAGGTGGTGCATAAGGGAGAAACCGTAGGGTATGGTGCTACATATACAGCAGGAAAGGATATGAGAATCGCTACGATTCCTATCGGATATGCAGACGGATATCCCCGTGCACTTTCTAATAAAGGAGCAGTTCTTATTGGAGAGAAACGCTGTCCTATCGTGGGGCGTATCTGTATGGATCAGCTTATGGCGGCTGTTGATGATACCGTAATGCCTGGTGATGAAGTCGTTCTTATCGGAAAACAGGGGGAGGAAGAAATTAAAGTGGATGAGCTGGCAGAACTGGCCGGTACAATTCATTATGAAATTCTTTGTGGGCTAAGACGGATTCCACGGATATTTATTGATGAAAAATGATTATAAATACTGATTGATGAAATAAAAAAGAAGGCGCATTATTAATTTACGACCTTCTTTATGTGCTATATGCCGACATTTAGCGTTTTGTGCAACTTTATGATTATAACGAGAATGTTTTAAAATAAATGGAGCGCCTAGAGGGATTCGAACCCTCGCACCTGGTTCCGGAGACCAGTGCTCTATCCCCTGAGCTATAGGCGCCTGACGAAAGACATTATAGCATATTCGCTGAGTTTGCTCAATTGCGTGGCGCTAAAATTGAATGGATCGGAAAATATTTCTTTTGATGCTACCGCAAGAACTTATTTGGAGGGGGAATATCGGAAGAATTGATGAGTGCTTATAAACGGGAATTAGCTCATGTTTATAGGATGGCAAGTGCTAAAAGGATGCTGTTTATAAAGCGTAAAGGCACTCATTAAAAAATGGTGCTGAATGAGTGCAGCCGTGATATGCGCGGAGATATTGGTGAACTGAAAAAGAAGTATGGAATCTACTATTGATGATTATTTTACAATTTCGGATAATGCCGGAATACTTGAAGAAAAGCGTTTGACAGGATATAATCGTGATGATATAATGTTTTTCGTTGACGGATCATTAGCTCAGTTGGTAGAGCACCTGACTCTTAATCAGGGTGTCCGGGGTTCGAACCCCTGATGATCCACCAGACATGATACCCGAGGTTATGATGGCTTCGGGTTTTTGTTTTTTCATAATTTGTTGGAGTTTTTAATATCTTTGTAAAAGGTTTTGGCAAAGTTGATAATTGCTGCGGAGGGATTTGCGAAGGAAGGGGTCTTTCTGCATTTATGCAGCAGGTATGATAGAATATAAAAAATATTTCGGAAGAGGTGCGGTATGAGATACAGAAGTACACGAAGTGAAGAAAAAATTTCTGCGCCCCAGGCATTGCTTCAGGGATTGGCAAAAGATGGCGGGCTCTATGTTCCTGAAATGCTGCCGGCGCCTTTTATTGAATATAATTCTTTAAGGGATTTGTCATATAAGGAATTGGCCAGCTTTGTTCTTAAACGTTTTTTGACAGATATTCCTGAAAATGATTTGAAGAAACTTACAGATGCGGCCTATACGGGAACATTTGACGCAAAAGAAATTGTGCCCGTAAAACGTATGACA
>UMEP01034885.1_pt1 | contig 11633 bp, 9 predicted proteins | sample 1964771 | NCBI WGS metagenome assembly UMEP01 (sample SAMEA4836022, study PRJEB28245) | human gut metagenome | biome: gut microbiome; material: fecal sample | place: Denmark | collected 2008 | reverse complement strand
ATGCGCACTACTTACAACCATAATATCTGTAAAGTCCATTAATGCAGTAGATTTCAATGTTGATGGTATATCTGCCGGTGTAGATACCACTGCTAAATCTACCAGTCCATCTTTAACTTCCTGAATGGTCTCTGGCGTAGAATGATTCGAAAGCCGGATACGGATTCCCGGATATGCCTTTCTAAAGTCTGCCATCACCTGCAAAATCAGCAAATGTAATGCAATCTCGCTTACACCTACCGTAATAATTCCGCTCTGTAAACTCTTATCATTCGCAAGCTCCAGTTCTGCCATCTGAAAATGCTGGTATGCGATTGTTACATGTTTGTAGAGCTTCTCGCCTTCTCTTGTGAGAGTTACTCCACGATTGGAACGGATAAAAAGGCGGCAGCCAAGCTGATTCTCCAGATTATTCATAAAATGCGTGATATTCGGCTGGTTACTCATCAAAATCTCTGCCGCCTTTGAAAAGCTTTTATATTTAGCCGCATAATAGAATATGCGATAGTAATCGTATGTAATTTCCATTTGTGTTTCCTCCTTTATCTCGTCATTTGACAGACGAAACTAAGCTAATAGATATATGGCAGCTGTTCCGTATCACTGCGCTCATAATACTCAACCGCATTATGAACTTGCTCCAAAGTCACATCTGCCATATATCTATTAGCTTAGTTTCTGTTTTTAGAAATTCCAGAGAGGATAAAAATTCGGTATTGCTCAAAAGTGGCAATATTCCATATCCGATTTCTATCTCTGAAGAAGAAAGGGGACTTGTACTTTCATCTACTATTCTCCAGTATTTCTATAAACAGAAAACTCTAAACATCTTATTTTGGCAGATGCGGCTTCGGAGCAAGTGCTGGATGCGAGCGCAAAAGCAAACATTCAACACGCAGCGACTATAAAGCAGCTGTCAAAATAGGATGTTTAGAGTTTTCGTCTGTTTATACAAAATGCTGCTTGATTATCGGATTTAATCTCTTTGTTAATATCCCGCTTAAGATTCCGATTAAGATTCCGGCTACGAGTCCAGAAAGGATTAAAATTGGGAGATAGTAGGCTAATGCCTTTGTTTCCAATACAATCATGGCAACGATAATCTGTCCTACGTTGTGGAATATGCCGCCTGCTACGCTTACTCCTACAGAAGAAAACTTCTTTGTTTTCTTTAAGAGTGCCATAACTAGCATACTCATTGCCGCTCCTGCTGCACTGTAGACCATTGCGAATCCGCTTCCAAAGAGGAATCCTGATAATAGGATTCTAAGTACGGAAATCAGGCAGGCTGCAGGGACTCCTACTATATAAAGAAGAAGCATCGTAACAATGTTTGCAAGTCCAAGCTTTACTCCGGGTATTCCAAGATTAATCGGTATAAGCTGTTCAATATATCCTGCTACTAAAGCAAGCGCAAGAAACATTCCATAAAAAGCTGTCTTTTTAGCACTCATATGCTATCTCCCATCTATTTCTTTTCCCATCGTCCGGAAGCACCGCATGGAAGAACAAGTCCATTTGCACTGACAGGAAGACCAACCTCATCTGCACTGACTTTTCCACCATGTTTTTTCGCAACTGCTGTTCCTAACATATAGGAAAGAACGGCAGGCTGTAATCCTGTTGTATAGGAATTGATTAAGAAGAACAGCGGGTCTTTGGAAAGAAGCTTTTCACAAAGACATACTAAAGAATAAATCTTCTCCTCAATCTTCCAAATCTCTCCCTTTGGCCCACGTCCATAAGATGGTGGATCCATAATAATTCCATCGTAATGATTGCCACGGCGGATTTCTCTTTCTACGAACTTCACACAGTCATCTACAAGCCAGCGAATCGGTGCATCACCAAGACCAGAAGCAACCGCATTCTCCTTTGCCCAGGTAACCATTCCTTTTGAGGCATCTACATGAGTTACAGATGCTCCCGCAGCTGCGGCTGCAAGTGTTGCTCCACCAGTATAGGCAAATAAGTTCAATACTTTTACTGGGCGGCCTGCCTTCTTAATCTTATCAGAAAACCAGTCCCAGTTGACTGCCTGTTCTGGGAAAAGCCCTGTATGTTTAAAACTGAATGGTTTTAAATGGAAGGTAAGACTTCTATAATGAATATCCCACTGCTTTGGAAGATCAAAAAACTCCCACTCTCCGCCACCTTTTTTGCTTCTGTGATAATGTGCATTTAAATGTTTCCAGTGTTTATCTTCTTTTTTTGTATTCCAGATTACCTGAGGGTCTGGACGAAGAAGGGTGTATTTGCCCCAGCGTTCCAGTTTTTCACCTTCGCTGCAATCTATAACTTCATATTCTTTCCAGTTATCTGCTAACCACATATTTTTTCCTCGCTTAATTTAAATCTAATTATGAAAATATTCTAATCGCTATAGTTTTCCCTGTCAATAGAAACGAAACTTAAAATACCTTTATTTCAGTTTTTCACACTCTTTTTTCAGAAAATGTACTGCAGCTTCTGCTTCTTTTCTAGTGATTCCTTCTGGTGAATACACCGCTTTCTGGCGAATCCTCATACAAAGATGTAACTTTTTCGGTTCCACTTCTCTGTCAAAGGTACGAAGTCTTTTTTCAAAGGTTCTTACACGATTATCTTTTATTTTTTCTTTTCCATATATTGTTTTACACAAAATATCGTACCAGAACATAACTGCCTGACTATACTTTTGCTGTTTTAAAAGTTTATCTGTTTTATAATTTCGGTATACTTTTTGCAGTCGTTTTCTAAATACAAAAAGCAAAAGACCTACTATGAAAATAAAGAAACATAGAATATACAGGATTTTATGAACCGTTCTTCCACCTTTGCTTTGCTTTGAGCGATTCTGTGGAATCTGCTGCGGTGTTTCTACTGTTTTCTTTTCTGATTTCTTTTCTGTTGTCTGTTCTTTTTCCTGCTTTTTTTGTTCCTGCTGTTTTTCTTGTTTCTTCTTATCGTCATTTTCTAAAGATTGATCTGACGAACTTGAATTACTTACCGCAGTTTCCTGTGTCTCATAATACGGTGTTCCCATAACGTTTTCATATTTAGGAGTAACTTCTACCGGAATCCATCCTATTCCATCCAGATAAATTTCCGGCCATGCATGCGCGTATTTTTGTGAAACAGTCACCGTCTCTGCCGTTCCTGCCTCTTTTACCGTTTCCGGTGTAAGAAGGTATCCTTCCACATAACGGGATGGAATTCCATAATAACGAAACATCATTACTGCTGCCGCCGCATACTGCACATCGTATCCTGTTTTTTTATCTTCAAAAAACCATTGGGCAAAGTCTTCATCTTCCGGGATACTTCCTGGATTTTCATTATAGGTAATCGATGTTTTCATGAAGCTTTTTACCCGGTTTATAATTGCTAATACCGATAGATTACTTTGAAGACTCCCTTCTGTTGCAGAAGAAATCAATGTTTTTGTTTCTTTATTTAAGAAAAGACATGTTGCATTTACATATTCTTTATAGCTTTCCGTCATTTTTTTTGAGGAAAGATTGTTATTCTCCGTCTTAATATCGGCCGCAGATTTCAGCTTTCCAGCCATTGTTTCCATTGCTTTAAAAGAATATTCTTCTGCTCCTTTTATTCCAGAAGCGAATATATTCTCTGTTTTATTGACCGCTGCCTTCCCTTCTTCTTCATATATTGTTGGTAAAACAGAACTTTCATAAGGAAGATAAAAATACTTTCGATTCGCCCCTACATTTTTTACAGATAAAGTATAAAGAGACGGATCTGTTTTCCCTTCCGAAAGCTTTTTCTGCTTTACAAAATGATACATTACTGTATTTCCGTAAAATTCTTTATTATGAAGCCATAATAAAGATTCGTATGCCTCCCGGTCAGAAGCTGCAAGCATACTCCTGTCTGAGCCAAAAATATTCCAGTTATTTGTACTTGCTTTCCAGCAATTATTCTCATAAGTTGTTCCAACAAATCCTTTCAGATAATAACTGTTTTTTTTATAAATATTTACTTTAAGAGCCTCTTCATCTGTCCGCTTCATCTTCTTTGCCTTTGTAAGCTGACCTTCCGGAAGAACAGATACATCCTCTTTATATCGTTCCTTATTCCACTTCTTTTGAATTGCCGACATCTGTCCGGTATTTGTCATTCCTGAGAAAGTTCCTAAAAAAAGCAAAATAATAAGAATTGAAGTTCCAAGTACCCCTCCCCAAAAAGACGGAGCAAAGAAAAAGAAACAAAAAATGAGAAAGCTTAACACTGCAAACAATTCTGGCCGGACTCCCCATACAAAAAATGGAAAAGCGAAGCAGAACGCTACTACAAAAAATAAAATACAAGGCTGGATTTTCCACAACAGCGCCATAAAAAGAATAAGCCATAAAGTTATCCCCAATATTCCGACAACAAATGGAAAAAACTCCACATTTCCTGTCTGCATATCTACCGATGTATTTTGAATTATACGATGAAAAATATTTTTGCTCTGTCCATAATCTGCCAGATAATCAAAGACTGTTCGGGAGAAAATCAATAAAGCTCTTCGAATATTCTCCATAGAAAGAATGAAAAATGGAACAAAAAAATACAAACCGCTTATAAAAACCGTAAAACCTTTTCCAACAGATATCCCAACGAAATACAATAATATAAAAAAGGCTGCCCCGATAAAAAGAGCAACACCTGCTGTATCCATTTCAAAACGATCGGCAGCATACCAGATAAAACATAACAGCGCAGCAAGCCACACATACCCGGCCCGCATCATTTCTGCCCAGCCAAATCCACTCTGATGATTCAATTTTTTAATGTGAAATGAGTTTTTATGCTCCATAATCTGCACTCCTGTACGCTGTCAAAATCCGATCAATATCCTCTCCCATGGTTTCTGCCGAAAAAATATACGGTACTAACGCTTCCCCTTCTTCTTTTCTTGCTTCCCGTCGTTCTAATAATAAAGTCAGGTTCCAGTCATCGAAAACTGCCTGTTTCTCGTTCCAATACTCTGTAATATAAATCACTTCTGAAAACTGTTCTTTTCTTTCTTTTTCAAAAGAATCTATCGTTGCATTCCCCTGAGAAAAAAACATACTTTGAAATACATGGGCATACACTTCTTCCAACTGCATTGCATTTGCCACATTGTAAAAATTCCATCCATCGGTCTTTTTATCCCACCAACAAAGACAATGCTTCTGTCCTTCCTGTGCCATATGCTGTGAAATAGAAAAAAATGCTTCTAACAACCCGTCAATCATAGCAGCATCCAGCTTTTCTACCCTTGTTTCGAGAAAAATAAGTGGCATCCGCATCATAGGAACTTCCACTTCTTTTACCATATATTCATCTGTTTTTCCTGTTAGCTTCCAGTGAATTAACTTCATGGAATCTCCATCAACATACGGACGGATTCCAAAATATTCCCCCGGACCATTTCCCTTTTTACCACTTTGTTCCTCATCAAAAAAAGAACAGGCAGCTCCGCTGTTTTGTACTGGAAAATGCAGTTCCGTTGTTTGTGGCAGAATCATTACCACCTTCTCCTGATTTACATATGTTACCTTTTTCATACATCCAAAAAAGCTGTACAGTTCCACCCGCAAAATCGTGATTTCCAAAAATCCCATATATTCCGAATCTATAACAAAAGCAGCCGCACCATTTTTTCGTCCCGCTGCCCTGATATTCATAGAAAATATTTCCTGTTCCCCACTAATCGTCTTCTTTACCTGTAAAAAAACTTTCCCAGATAAAACAGGGAACACTCCTGTATTGCTGATACAAAGTCGTCCGGTAATTTTTTCTTCCTTTTGCGCATAGGCAGGAATAATCAGATGAGTAGAAACTTCTTTTGGAAGATAAAGATTATAAATGACAGCCACCAGCAACATAATTCCTAATGCCATCCCGGCAATCTTCCCTGTTGTTCCAGAAAGAAAAATGACTAACGCAATCCACAGTAACAGACAGACAATCCCGCTAATTCGATTCATCCATAATCTTTTTCGGGTCATCTTCTTCCTCCTGCCGCTCTTCGATCTGGCACATGTACAGTGGCACAAATTTCATCCATAATCTTATCCACATCTTTCCTCGATAACCTTGCTCTTGACTTTAATACCAGACGATGACGGAAAACATCTTTTACAACATCCTGAACATCTTCCGGCACAACATAATCTCTGCCAGCCAAAAATGCACTCGCTTTTGCCATTCTGCACAAGGCCAGAGATCCTCTTGGGCTGACACCCAGCTGAATCATATCATGTCTTCGTGTCGCATCAGAAAGCATTGCAATATACTGATAGATTAAAGAAGAAACCTTAATCTCATTCACTTCCTTTTGCATAGAAAGTAATTCTTCTTTTGAGATAACCTCATTCACATCATCTAATGGATCACTCACCTTTCTCTGACTCATCAGAATCATTTCTTCCTTTATTGTTGGGTATCCCATAGATAAAAGAACCATAAAACGATCCATCTGCGACTCCGGAAGCATCTGCGTACCCGCAGAACCAAGCGGATTTTGCGTTGCAATAACAAAAAATGGTTCCTGTATATTTCTTGTCACACCATCTACCGTTACCTGTCCTTCTTCCATAACCTCCAAAAGTGCTGACTGCGTTCTACTTGAAGTACGGTTAATTTCATCTGCCAGCAGAAGGTTCGTCATAACTGCTCCCTGACGGTATTCAAACTTTCCATTTTCCTTATTATAATAGTAGAAACCGACCACATCCGATGGCATGACGTCCGGTGTAAACTGTATTCTTCGATAAGAAAGTCCCAAAGCCTTTGAAAAAGCCAGCGCCATCGTTGTCTTTCCCACACCAGGTACATCCTCAAGCAAAACATGTCCACCAGAGAGAATCGTCATCCACACCTTACGGATGACCTTTTCTTTACCAATAATTACTTTATTCACTTCTTCTATAATCAAATTCGCTTTATTCAAAAAATACTCCTTTCTTATGAGGGTAGCAATATACAGCAATTACCGTTCATTATAACACGAAAAAGGATTTTTGATATAATAATTTATCCGACAGACAAAATCAGGAAAGTTCTTTAATACAATATTCTAAATATCACGAATAATATCACAGCCTTTCCTACAAGCATTGGTAACCATAGCTTTCCCAAAAAACCATTATGTGTGTTTTGCTTTGGACATTTTCCGATACATTTTCCACAGGAGAAACATTCTCCGGATGCCGCATTATCCCCTTCTTTATCCGATGGTATCTCAAGACTTGCCGGACATACTAAATTACACGCTTTACAGTTTGGAATACAGTTTTCTCTGTTTCGTTTGATTACAGAAAACGGCAGAACCGGCATCAGGGAAAATACTGCTCCCATTGGGCATAAGAAACGGCAGAAAAATCTTGGTTCCAATGCCATTCCTGCTGTAACCAATAAAAAGAGGCCTGTTCCGATAAGACTGTCTGCCGTCTTTAACTGATGAAAACGGGAAAATGCACTGAACGGACTATGTATAGCAACTGCACTACTGTAACCTTTTATGCAAAGAAGCAGGACAACAATCAGTACAACATATTTTAAATACCGGAGTATCTTTCCCGCTTTTGAAAAACATTTCAACGGTTTCTTTTTTCTTTTTTTGCGAATCATAGATGAAATAAAATAAACGAAATCACCCCATGTTCCAAATGCACAGGCAAATCCACAGAAAAATCGTCCAAACACAATGGTAAAGACCAGTAATACCACAAGTGTCTGTACAAAGGAATTCCACTGCAGACTTGCACGCTGTGTAATTTGTTCTACAATTAATTTTATTCCGGTAAATGCAGTGGAAAATAAGGCTGGATAGATGATAAAAAATACTGCCCGTATCATCACTTCTATGATTGTCTGCACCGATATTTTTTTCTTTTTCTTCATTATTTAGCTGCTCCTTCTAATGCCTGTCCTACTGCATTCTTTATTCCTGTAGATGAATAGGTTGCTCCGCTTATTGTATCAACATCTGTCGTCTGCTTATCAAGTATTGTCTTCACAATATCTTTTGCCATTGATAAATAAGCTTCATCTTCTCCACTTGCTTCTATAATGTCTATCGCGCTGATCTTCTTCCCGGATACCGTTACTTTTACTTTGATTTCTCCTCCAAATCCCTGCGAACTTCCAGTATAGTTTCCATCTTTATACGTTTCAGCCTGACCGGCAGATGCACCATCTGCCCCCAGCTTTCCGGAATTTTTTGCTGCTTCAAGAATATCCTCTTTTTCTCCTTGAAGCTGATTTACCTGGCTTTTTAATTCTGCAATTGTGGCTTCTTTATCACGACTGTAAATCACAGCCTGATATCCTGCTAAAAGCCCCAGAACGAGAATAAGATCAAATAAACGGATTAAAAAGTTTTTGTATTTCATTCGTTGTCCCTTCTAAAATGTTTTCTACTATCTTTTATAAATTTTCTTACTATTTTAAATATTCAAATAACTTTTTCTTAAATAAACGCAAAAGCTTCTCTTTTCAAAATTACTTCTTTGCTGTATTAAATGCTTTTTGGCATGCATCTTTAATTGCTTTAGAAGAACAGGTGGCTCCTGATACAGTATTTACACCATCTGCATTTCCATTTGCTACAATTTTAGAAACCATTCCTTTCTTTGCATCGTTTGTATATGCTTTATTCGTTGAATTTGTATTCGCGGTAATATTAGAAATTTCTGTAATTTTATCTTTTTTAATTGTGATATCCATGGAAATCGTATACGGATCAAAATCCTCATCTTCATCCGGCTCGCAGCTTACGCTTACTTTGTATGTTCCATTTTTGTAGTTTTTCCCTTCGTCTGGATTTTCTGTTGTTTCTTCTTTTTTCTCTGTAGTCGTTTCCTCTTTCTTTTCTGTCGTTGTCTCTTCTTTTTTTTCTGTGGTCGTTTCCTCTTTCTTTTCTGTTGTCGTCTCTTCCTTCTTCTCCGTTGTTGTCTCTTCTTTCTTTTCCGTAGAAGAACTGTTTTTCTTCGCCTTTGATAAAGCATCATTTACCGCATTAAAAATAGCATGGGAACTGTACGTTGCTCCACTGACAGCATCTACTCCGCTTGTTCCGTTTTTAGAGACAATAAGTGATGGAAGATTCTTAATCTCATCTCTGCTCATAAACTGTTTCAGGTTGGTTCCTTTTGCTGTAGAAGAAATCTCCACCGCAGAAATCTTTCCATTTTTAATCGTTACATTTGCCGTTACACTATATTCCTTAAACTGCTCTCCCGAACAGGCCGCACTTCCAGTATAAGTGCCATCTTCATACTCTTCTGCCGGTGCTGCAATATTATTATTGTTATTATTGCTGTTAGAACCACTGTTTTTTTTCTTATTTTTTTTGTTTTTCTTCTTTTTCTTTTTCGTACTGCTTTTCCCTGTTTCCGCCTTTGAAAGAGCATTTCTTACTGCGGTAATAATTCCATTGGAACTATAGGTTGCTCCAGATGCCGCATCCACATTTGTAGTCTGTCCGCTGATCATCTTTGGGATAATTCCTTTTGCCTTACTAAAATAGGAAGCAGTTTCTCCTGATGCGCTTGTTACATCAATCGCGCTGATTTTTCCATCTTTTACTGTTACTTTTACAGAAATAGTTCCACCAAATCCTTTACCGGAGCCAGTGTAAGTTCCATCTTTCCATGTTCCAGACTCACTCACTTTAGAAACACTCGGAGCCGAACCAGCTGCATTACCTGCGTTCGCTGCTGTCGCATTATTAGACTCCGTTCCAAAAAGTGCATTTTTCACCGCACCGATAATTCCATTTGAACTGTATGTTGCTCCGGACACGACATCTACATCTGTACTCTGTGCCGTAAGCATCTCATCAATAACCCCTTTTGCACGCTGAAAGAAAGAATCCGTCTCACCTGGAACACTGACAACATCAATCGCTGTCATCGTCTTTTTGCTTACAGTAACATTTACTGTAACTTTTCCGCCATATCCGTTTGCAGAACCTTTATACGTTCCATCTTTTACATCAATAGCCCCCTTCTTTGTTGTATTCTTTTTCGTTGTTTCTGCCGTTGCTGCCCTACTTTCCTTCGCAAGCGCTTCCTTAATCTGACTGATGTCTTCTGTCTCTGAAGCTTCATACTTTTTTGCCTGTGGGGTTTTGTATCCGGTAAGTACTGTCACCATAAGAACCGCCAGGCAAACCGCCGGAATTATCGCTGTAATTCCTTTCACACCTGAAACCTTATCACCAAGACTTTTAAATTTTTCAACATATTTTTTCCACTTTTCTCTCATCATATCTCCCTTTCTTTTTGAATGTATTCTTGTATTCCTGTACTCTTGTATTCTTATATTCTCGAAATCTTTTTGTACTTGATTTTATGAGAAATTTTTTGTATCATTATTTTTTTATTATCGTAAAATCAGACTCACTGGTAAAATACTCTGCGAGTCCCTCTGAAACTAGAATGCTTCCGTCATCTTTTACAAGAATCGTGTCAAACTCATCACTGTGTTCTTTCCAGTATTTCTGTGCTTTTTCCGGTCCCATAATGAATAATGATGTGGACAAACCGTCTGCAAGTGTTCCGTCATCTGATACGATCGTAACAGAAGTCAGACCATTATTTGCCGGATATCCATTAGCCGGATCAATAATATGATGATATGTTTTTCCATCCTGCTTAAAATAACGCTCATATCCCCCAGAAGTAATCACTGCCTTATCCTTTATAGAAAGCACTCCAATATAACTTCCCGTATCTGCCGGATTCTCAACTGCCACTCTCCAGTCAGAACCATCTGGCTTTCCGTTTAGTGTCTGCACATTACCGCCAAGACTGATCACAGCACTAGAAATCCCATTTTCTTTAAAAATATCCATTACTTTTGAAGAAGTATATCCTTTCGCAATTCCACCAAGGTCAATCTTCATTCCTTCCTTATTTAAAGTGACCTCCTGTTTTTTCTCATCATATAAAACGTGATCTGCTCCCATCAGTCCCCTTAACTTCTTCAGCTCTTTCTTTCCGGGAACACGATAGTTCTCCGTCGGGAACCCCCACGCCTGCATAATCGGGTAAATCGTAATGTCAAACACTCCATTCGTGCTGTCATAAATCTCTTTTGAGCGCTTAATCAGATATCCTGTTGTTTCTGATACCGAACCTTTTCCATTCTTATTAATCTGCGAAACTTCACTGCTGTCAATCCCCGTAGAAACAAGCTGTTCAATATTGTTAATCTCATCAACCGCCTCGTCCAACGCTTTCTTAGCATTCTTTCCGTAAGCCGTTAAAGTCATATACGTATCCATCGCAAAAATATCTCTTGATTCTGATTTGTCCTCTTCATTTTGAGTCTTACTATTTGTATCCGCTTCTGCCTGTGTTGTCTGCTCCACAGCCTTTCTACTATCATTCTTACTTTTCTCTGTATCTACTGATGTTCCACATCCGGAAAGCATTCCTGCAGTGAACACAGTGGCCAGTAACATCGCAACTGCTTTTTTTCTAAAATTTATCACAACAATCCTCCATTATCTTGAAACTTACTTTCATTAGTTCTTTCTAACTTCATACATTATATAGAAAATATTCTGACAATGCAATTTTTTTATAAGAAAATGAGAACTTTTTTCATTAATATATATACAGTTTGACACAGCTAATAATAGTATA
>UMEP01002645.1_pt1 | contig 11694 bp, 24 predicted proteins | sample 1964771 | NCBI WGS metagenome assembly UMEP01 (sample SAMEA4836022, study PRJEB28245) | human gut metagenome | biome: gut microbiome; material: fecal sample | place: Denmark | collected 2008 | reverse complement strand
TTTTCTCCCTCTTTCTGGAATGCGCATACCTTCTCATTCCTGTACTTAAATTTCCATCCTTCTTTCTGATGTTTTTCATCATTGAACAAATCAACAGCTTCCTGAAAATCGTCTTCGCTTTCAAAGAAAATATCAATATCTTTTACTTTTTCTCCGGAAAGGATATTCTTAAAACATCCACCAGCTATGAACCCCTTGTGACCTTCCATATATTTGTCAAGCCATCTTATTTGCCAGAAATTATCTGGAGTATCTATTATAAAATTGTTCATATTGTTTGTATTTTACTGTCACCAAGCGAGATAAAAATTCCGCTTTACTATAACACAGTGGGTATAGTTATCCAGATCAACCCCATTTTCTTTGAATGTATCCAGAACCCTCTTTTCCACATGTTTCAATTTTACTATTATTCCCTTCCTAAACTCTTCTATTAACTTCCCGTTACATTCAATAGGCCCAATAAAACAGTATCTATTCGAAGGACTGTCTGATATACAATATGTCTGACATCCTAACATGTTGCTTAAAATTACTTCGTTCATAATTTCTCTATGATTTTAATATGGTGTCTACAAACTCCGTTATTTTATCAACGGATTCTTTTGATAAGGTATATCTTCCCCAATCCCATCTAAAATGTGCTTTTGGGAGATTTTTAGTAGAATATTTTTCATTTCCGTCCTTGTTAGTCCATTCGTAATTATCCTCTGGATCCGCCACTTTTATCCCCGATTTAGGTCCGTTACGAAAGCTATATAGCATTCTTATAACCGATTCAAAATCCGAACCTATATCAAATAGCATATGATACACCTTGTTTATTAAAGCCCTATCAGCTTGTTCCAAGTCTTCACCAAACAACTCTCTTACACTCCAATTTTTCATTTCTGAATAACGAATGAAATTAAGTTTCCCTTTTTCTATATTAGGATCTTTTCTTGATAATACAAGCTCCAAATCTTTCACAAATGATTCTTTTAGTTTCTGTTGTCCTAACAAGGCGGTGTATTTGCTTACTATATCCATTATCCAAAGTTTTTTAATATTGCTCCAAACGAATCATATTTAATCCCTAATGTATCATGTGCCTTTTGGGATCCACATTCACATTCACCAACTCTTGCGCCGGACCCACACTCGCATAAGTCTATTCCCCAATGGTTGACGCAGTGGTTGCAGCAGCAGGACTGGTGAAGCCATGTGGCATCACCAGCATCCAAATCCAATTTTTCAAATGTTTCCCAAAACATGCTATTCGAAGCACCATTATCAAAGCTGATAGTGACTGCGCCGCATTTACATTTTTGTATGTATTCTATTTTCATATATGTTCCATTTTCAAAATTTCTGGGGACAGATATTCTTGTAACTCCAATTTGCGTATTGGAACAAGACAATCCAGATGTTTAGCGTCCATTTCTTGCCTATTCTCATCTACCCACATTAAAGTATCTTTACTGCTACATTCCGGGCATTTGTCAGCTCCACGTGGAAGAAGCATTTGTACTCCACATTGAGTACATCTCACCCAGTCTCCATGCTGCACCCCTTCGTATGTTCTTGTTTTCATATTTAATCCTTGATGATCTAATAAAATTTGAAAGATGCGTTTTAATTCATGTACGTGCTTACGCTTGATACTATCTCCGCTCTTGGATAATTCATGATTGGTTCCAAGCCAATCATTAGCACTCTTTTTTAAGGATACTCTTAGCAGTCCCCATGTTAAAGAACTGAATGTAATCCATCATATTCCCAAAAGCGCCCCAAATATCTGTATAAGATAATTCTGTTTTAGCTCTTTTGTATTTTTCAATAGACTTCTTAATTGATTCCAGTTTGCTGGCAACAAACCTCATATTACCAGTATCCGATATATTATCCCCTACACTGAAAACCATTGCCCAAGTTGGTATCGCATTACGAACATAGCATTGATGTTTGCTCGTAGTAGCAGAATAATAATCTTCATTTATCAGGTATGCTTTCTTCCCTTGTTTGTTTTTTACTATTCTCCCGACTTCAAAGTGATGCCCATAAGAATAAATACTTGTACCTTCAAAGAAGAAATTGCTCCCTGATGCTGATTCTTCTTGTTCATGAGCCCACAAGTGAGCGACCATTGAATTGTTCATATAAATATCTTTTTAATTGTTTAACTTACCTTTATCATATGACATTCTCTTTTCGTATTTTTCAATACGTTCGGTTATCATATCGCAGAAGACTTGCCCCTCTTTTTCGGAACCTCTGAAGTAACCAATCATCTTCAGGATATTCCCGTTAAACTCATGGACAAACTTGTTATAATAATGTTCACCCATAACTTTCCCGTATTTTCCCATAAACAAATCCTTGTCTAACGACTCATCCTTGAAACAACGGTTGTAATCCCATCTTACAATACGAAACAATGTTTCAAAATCCAATCTTTCCATATCCTGTATTTTATTTAAGCTCAAACTTAATACCTTCCGGCAACTGAGAGCGGTCTACCTTATTCACAAAATCATCAAACTCTTCCTGTGTGATTTTTTCTCCATAACCGTTCCAGTTGAAAGACAAAGTGTTCGTGTGAGAATAATATATAACATTATCGGTAGACAACCCATAATCAAACACACAGAGCATTATCTTCTTTTCTGCTTCTGCTTGTCTGATTTTCTTATCGTATCGCTCACAAATTTCAGCACGTTTTGCCGCCATCTTTGCTTTATGGGCTTCCACTCTGCGTTTCTCTATATTTTCTGAGGAATAATGCCCGGCTTTAATACGCTCTTCAATAAGAGATCGTTCCTCGTCCGTTAGTGTTAAAACAGATCTTTCTTCTTCCGGCTTATATGGATTAACCCACTTCTTACCACACAATTTTTCAAGTTCCGCAATAAGTTCTTCTGATTCTCTTTTCCATCTATCCACGATCCCCAGATTGAAAAGCATATACCTGAAATACAACTTATCCTCAGAGGCTTTATATAATTCTACGCATTCTTGTTCTGATATACGCAAATACTCCATTGCCACAGACATACCGCTTCTTCTAACGTGATATATGCCATTTTCCACCGGATACATAGGAGCACCATAATGGTTACAAAGATGCAACGATATGAATTTTGCCAATTCCGGAAAATGTTTTGCAACTTCATCATGGCAGCAGCCTCCTAAGTAATCCTCATATTTTCCATGCTTGTTTTTCCAGTCAACGTCGGCTGTTATGCTCCAGTCGCATATGTTATTTTTGCAGTCATCATCCAAAGAGATTCTAACTGTTATTCTATAATCTTCTTCATTTTCTGTAAAGAATTTTGTACCTGAATAAAACAGTTTGTTTGTAGTTTCCATATTATTTCAATTTAATCATTACACTTATGAAAAATAAAATCTGCACACTCTCCGGGAAGTGTTCCTGCGTCATTACAACGGTAAAACCCTTGTGTTTCCAAATCTACATCTACCGGATAACCTTCTGCTTTTTTCAAAAAAGCATCTATTTCCTGTATTTCTTCTTCAGACAGTCCTGAATAATCACCGTTTATCAGAGCGCAAGCCCAATAAATCGGAAGCCTGTATCTTATTATTTCTATCATACCACCTTCGTTTATACGCATTCTATTATATCCACATCATCAATTTGAGCAACCTAATACACTACGTTACCGTATAAATCCACTCTTTTTCTTTCCTGTATGACTACCTCGTAAGGCATCTTCTTGTCTCTTTTCTCCATCTTTGTCCTCCTTTCTTGAATAAAAAAAACGGCACCTATCTTCGCAGACCAGTGCCGGTAACTAACTTACATGGAAAACTACTTAACCTCAACTAATTCTACAGAGTTGTAGAATTTAGTGAAGCTACCAACAAATTCTCTTATATTTTTATATTCTTCTGGTCGTTTTCTGTTACCGTCTTTTATATAATTCACCCACAGTCTATCCTCTATGTTCTTAATCGCATTCTCTATCGTAAATTCGTCGCTGACGCTCATTAAACACGAAGACCCGGTTTTCTTATGTGGTTTATATATCCTTGAAAAAGACCACATTTTTATTCTATCATATATATATCCGTTGTTGGGATAAACGAATCCTATCCGGCTGTCACCTTCTTTGGCGTAAAATACACCCGGCTCCTTTCCGCCCTTTCTATATACCACAAATCCTTTTTCTTTTAGGATCTTAACTACTTTATCTAATTTGTTTTCTACGTTCATTTTCATGCAAAAATTTAAAAACGACCCTCATTATATCTCCAAAGTTCTCCACCTTAACCCACTCATTAGCCACTGCTCTAAGTACAGACGTTTCGTATGTTGGAACATTGTCTTCTTCAATCATCTTACAAGAAGCCAGAACTCCTTCAGTCGGCTTTAGTCCACGGTCATGCAGCTCGCAGAGACCGTCTGGCCGGCGGAATGCGCACCACCCGTCTTTCTCTGTTGGCTGGATCATCGCTATTGGTTTTTCTTTCACTGCAAGATACCCTACCATCCACATTGTTTCTTTTAACCTGTCAGCGTATCCGGCATCTATGATAGCCTCTATGTCTTTTGGCGTACCAATACAAGGAACCTTACACATGTTCTTACATTTATCACACGAACAAGGCTGCTCCCATCTATTATGATCTACGCCTACCAACTTCTTTATCCGTTCTACTTCCTCTTTCATACTTCTTTTGTCAATCCATCATAATATGCTTTCAATTCCGATGAGGCGTATTCCATAAATGCTTCAAACAAATATGGTACTTCTACTATCGTGTATATGGTATTCCCTATTGAAAGCAGCTCAAGATCATTGCTGTACAAACATGTAACATAAGATCCCTCATTGGATATATACAAATCCATCCTCACGTATTCTATACATGAAGACAATGCATTAAACAAATTTTTTACGTCATTTTTGTCAAAAAGTTCTACAAAACCTCTTAATCCCCTCATTTTACTACCCTTTCTATGTGTTTAATTAATACTACTGCCATCCCTTTACCGGTTTTTATCGCACATTCCGATCCTTTTATCCATTCTACACATCCTACATACGTTTCCGTAGCATGAAATCCGGGATTGTATTTTCCAGATGTACTGAACTCTACTGTATCCCCTACCTTCAAATCATCAAAAGCAATAGACCATGTAGTCCAAATTCTGTCATGTCTCCCAGGCTGAATAGCTCCGATTACGCCTTTTTTACGACCGTTTTTTATTGCTCTTAGTATTATCTTTCTATCACCTTCAACAAGGCCGAAAAAGCGCCCGTAAAAGGTTAAATCAACCTGTTTTCCTCCTATTTCTTCTCTTATTTTTGTTATTCTGTTCATTTTCTGATTTTGTTTTAATTTTTTCTCTGTTTTTTCTATCTTCTATAGAAGATGATAATAACATTATCTTTTCTATGTTACTTTTTGACTGTAAAAAAGAATCGCATTTCATTACCACTACCACCTTCTTAAGTTCCCCATTATCGTATAGCGATACACGCATCATGTTTTGCACCTCGTCCACTATCAGACCTGGAGTAGTCTTAGCCATTTTGCGTAGCTTATTATACTCCGGTCTTTCCATTTCCTCTGTTTATTACTCTATAGTATTTATCCTTATCCCCTTCTTTCAACTTCTCCAGATAGAAAATTCCATCATGTAAATGAGACAAACAAAACCTGTATCCGTATTTCTGTACTCTTCTTACATGATCCCGCAGTCTTATCTCTTCACTTTTGTCTTGTACTTTGATTTTAATACTGTCTCCTTCTTTGATTGTGTATAAAATAGTTTGAATCTCTTCTTTTTTCATCTTATAAAATATTTTAACGGCAGCACCTATACTCACGCACCACTACTGCCTTATGTTTAACAATTAAATACTTAACTCTTCAATGGTCAAGCCTTTTTCTTTTGCCCACTTTAGCATCGCGCATAATTCTGTTTCTGACTTATATTTCGGATCACGCCACGCCCATCCGAATTTATCCAGGACATGATGATATAATTCGTCGGCCTTTGCCGTGTAAATGTCTTTGAATAAATGCTCCGAACCTTCCGGTATAAGCATCTCTGTTGTTGCAAAATCGGAATACGATAAACATCCGTAAGCATATTCTGTTATTTCACTCCATGCTTCTCCGGCTTTAAATCCAAATTCTTTTACAAAAGCCAAAGTTAGATACATATTTAATAATATTGTTACATCATATCCGGAATCCGACTTTCTTTCTATTATTTCCTTTTCAAATTCCTTTAAATCTTCAGGCCCTAAAAAGATGTATCCTGATACCGACCGGTAATTAGTCTCCGCATACTTCTTGCATTTATCATCATTGACAATCTTACTAATGTTAGATAACATCTTTTGCCTCCATTCATCACAAAACTCTACCTCTACGTTCATCCAATCAGTACCATAATTATATTCTTTCGGATATCCGACCGATGTTACCTTTATACTATTCACGCCATATCCGTAAAGGCGTTCACTTACCTCATTCGCCCATTCCTGTACAAAAGGAATAAACTTATTGTAATAAGAATCAAAATCAAAATCCGATTCCTCCTCATATTCTGGCATCTCTTCATAATCCTGTTCAAAGAAATGACGAGGATCTGCTATTGTTTCGTAGAAACTTACGTTAATGAAACAAAACTCGTTAGTTGTCGTTTTTAATATCATAACTTTTTGTATTTACGTACATTTTCCTTGCCATAGAATCTACACATGGCACGAATCTGACTATAAAATACTTTTGTCCTCCTGGCCTCAAAGTATTTAAACATTTCTTCATTCTTTGTTTCCCAAACGTAATCCGTTTGGGAACTCATGCGATCTTTCTCCTTGCGTGAATAATGGTAATATGATACCACAACACGTTTCATACCATTCTTTACAGGTACGATATTTACGTCTATACTATTCTCTGTCATATTATTATTGTTTTATGCATTATACAAATACAAAGAGCGCATACCTTCACAGGCCGGCGCTCCTTTCAATAAAAATGAAAAAACTAATATTACATAAACATATTGTTTTCTACTCTTTATTACAATACTTTTGTTCCGCAATTATTATATCTTCCGTACTCTTTTTTCGTATCATTCAAGATTTCAAAAACCATCTTCTTGTGATCTTCGTTTGGTAACCTATCCTTAACAGCCGATATTACGCCCGCTATAGACGTAAAGCCTGAATCTGTTATTGAACACAGCAACACGCCTCTGTCGGCTCCGGTGCTTATTGCTGACGCCTTTATAATATCATTCTTATATATTCTCATAACTTTTTTGTTTTATTGTTTGTGAGATGCCCAGAATCGAACCAAGACCGGCACATACGCACCGGCACGCCGCGTCATCCCCTCTATGATGCAGAAATAGGCATGCCTATCCTCACGAACCGACATGCCAAAACCCAAAACTTAATTTGATGAATAAAATAGATTAACAAAAATACTATTCTAATTCTTTTATAATATCTTTCACAATATTCAGCCTTACCTCCTTCGTTTCTGGACTAAGACAACCAAACCACCCATAAAACGTTCTTGTTTCCTCTGGTTCTGTGGCCATACTTATCTTCTCCTCCAATTCCGGGAAATATATTCTCACCATTTCGTCTGAACGAAACTCATAGATATTTTTATGTGTTTTGAAATACATAAACACTACATTTCTTAACGCAACACATATGTATTCCCCATCCTCTAACCTATCAATCATCTCATATACCTTTTTCCATATGAATAATCGCTCTTCTTTTGTAAACATATCTTTCTTTATTTTTGTGGTATTATTTGACTGTACGCAGACTTTTCCATGTACACAACACTATGTTCCTGTCCAAGTATTTTCTTTGCTGCTTCTTTCTTTATCGCGCAATATCTCCCTGTACGATACGGATTCTTTTGATCTGAGCCATCTTCGACTTCGATAATAAAACAACCTCCTTCGTCTATTATCTTTTTGCAATTGTCACATACTTCGCCCGTGCATATATGATGCGGCGCCTGCCCTTTGATGTTATTTCCTAATAAAGCAATCCCCATCTCTTCGCCACATATCATGCAGACTTCTATAGACGGATTCAATCCGTGTTCTGGATGTAATGTAATACCATCTTTCATTTTCTTTCCTCCTTTGTTTTTAATGTTGTGTGAGATCGCCGGAATCGAACCGACCTACCGCACCATGAATCCCATAAAGCAAGTGCTCCGATCTTCGCAGACGGGAGCACTTTGTCTAAAGCATAAGAAAATTAATGAAGAAATTTTTCTCACGCCATAGCATCTAAAATAGCTATCAGCACTATTTCTATGACAAACATAATAGAAAATATCTTAAATGCCTTTTTCATATCACTATCTCCTCCTTTTTATTTTTACGTTCCACAATAAACTGTTCCGGCTCTGCTAAGGCCTACGTCCTACCTACAACCGCAGGCCTTAGCCCAAGACGCCGCCTACTCCCCCTCTATGGCAGCCTGTTCGTACCTACAAAACCAATCCCCATCTATACAACTATCACTACCCCATAACGAACATGTATCCTTATAACAATCATAAAAAATACATCTCCCACAACTGTAATCCTTAACGTCTACACAGCTAACTACCTTAGCATATACTATACCATCACTGCCTTCTATTCCTTTTACCCCGAAAATAGAACCTTCTACTTCTTTACTTAAATCTAAATCAGGTGCAAAATCATATACGTTCATATTGTCCATATTTTAATTGTTAAACATTTCACTTACTACTAACCTATAGAATGCTGTTTTAAACTACTGATCTGTTGAATTTTGTGGGAAAACCTATTTAAAACTCTGATCTGTTGAATTTTGTTGGTAGGGAATTGAATTTTGTTGGCAGGGAATTGAATTCTGTTGGTAGGGAGCTGAATTTTGTTGATAGGAAGTTGAATTTTGTTGATAGGGAGTGCCCTCCCTCTCCCTCCCTCTCCCCCTCTCCAACTCCCGCTGATCCTCCGGCTTTCCGCATAGAACCCACGCCCTACCGCCTCACTACCGGCATACGGAGAGCGCTACAAGCTTATACTCTGGCATGAAGTGTGGGGTATTTGGGGATAATATCATTCCATAGAGAGAATAGAGACCTTCAGCCCACGCCCTACCGCCTACTCCTCCTATCAAGATAGATATTCAGACCTATAATCAAAGCCAGAAACGAAAAGCAAAAAACCATCACAATATTATACTGATCTGGTCCGTACTCTAACATAGACCTTACTCCAACCGATAAAAAATACAGGTCAGCTACTAATAAAAACCACCACATAAAATAAAAAAAATACAATAAGTATGTCCGAAAATACGGGTATTATAAAACCTAATTAATTGATAATCAAGCATACATCATTTTTAAGAAAAATACAATAAGCCTAATTTTCAATCCATAGAGACGAAAAAGGCGGCATCCGACACCCTATTTTAGGTCAGAAAACCGCCTAAAGTTTCGTTTTAGACCAATCTTAACGACATGATATAGACAAAATACCGGCATTATATCCGAACGCTCCTATTTTTGTTTCGTTTTAGACCAATATTGTCCACATTCGCCGTTCACTCTCAGAATATCCTACCCGTAAATAGAAAGAGCAGGATACAAAAATAGGGCTGTTCCGATATTCAGAACAACCCTATTCCTGTTTAAATACTGTTTATGTTTTCCTTGACGTATGTTCGTGATGTATGTGTTTTACGCTTGCATTTATCTTTTCCTATTTCGGAATGATATGCTTCGTGAATATCACGATACAACATAAATTCACGATACGCTCTTTTCCGCTTTTCTTTAGCTTCTTTCCTGGACAGACCGCGGACGTCTACCATATGAGATTTAAATTTCCTTTCCATTTTCTTTATGCTTTAATTATGATTAACTCCAGCGGTTAAGAGCTTCGATATAGAAACCCTCCGCCTCTTTATACTCATTTTCACTGAGTGTTTCCACCGTCTCGATATAGTTACGCAATGTTATTTTTACGCAGATGTTTTTAGATTTATTGAACGCTTCAGTTAAAGCGTTGATCATTTCTTTCTTTTCCATGTTATTATATTGTTTATAATTTAGAGGTTGCTCCGGAATCGAACCGAACGCGCATTCCTATCCTGTACGAATTTTATGCTACAACCAACAGCCCGTAATTAGTACGTAGTTCTTGTGTACAGGCCCGTACTATGTTGTTATTATATTTTCCGTCTGCTACACAACTTAGCCACACATAAAGGCGATTGTGTCCTTGCGTTTTGATATAAGATGCTCCTACATGATAGGTTACATGCTCATACCCTGTAATTTAATCTACAGCCTTGTCCTATTTTACGTGTAGGCAAGTAAGACACGTTTCGATCTGGAGATAAACCTCGTACAACGGCATGTTTTCCAAACTGTAATCACATACCTAACATGAATCACGCCTATTCGGGTGATTCATGCAGTAATACCAGCCCTTTAATTGCCAACGGCAAGGGCAACGGTATATCTATCTCCAATATGTAAAATAACTCTCTTTTTGTCAGCTTCAGTCTAAAGCATACGCGGGACGTGCACCCACCGACAATGGCGTACAGGCGCGTTAAGGTACGCGACAAACCTTTGGAGAGCTTAACGGCGCTCTCCGTGCCTTGTTACTGCTGGTTGCTTTCATGTGCGAGGTATTCACTTACACACTTTGACACAGTGCGAATAGAATAAGATTTGATCTTAACAGCCACATAAGTAGCTTTATACTCGTCGTTTTCTTTTATCAACCATTTAGTGCTTTTTTGGGTCTCCAATGATTCGGCAGTAGTAAAACCAAATGATTTATATTCGCTACCGTAAACCACATTCTCAGCGCACCAATCAGCCGTTTTAGCCTCAACGCCTTTCTCTTTGTCTGCATTGGTATCCTTATACACTTTAGAGTATAAAGCAAATTTAACAAATGTATCGTCAACTTTCGGTAACATTTGGCTACACACGGCTACCAGGCGTTTTTTATCCTTGGCGAGGGCTGCAACCTTTACGGCGTATTCTGCCGGTATTTCCAAGGCCTGGCAAATAGCCTTTAGATCAGCTCCATTAGCAAATAGAGCGTTGTACAACTTAACAGCACCTACCAAATTTGCAGCATTTTCTTTAATAACAGCATTCTGTAGTTTGTTTACATTTTTTTTCGTAATCATATCCAATATATTTTAATTGTTAAACAAATGATATTCAATTTAATGACCCACAACGCAGGCAATTACAGATACATATATAGTTCACCCAACGGGTACACTATATAGATTCACTATGTTAACTCGTAATCTCTCTCGATCACGACGCAAATATACGACATTTGTCAATACTACAAATATATATGCTATCTTTTTTTTGTTAATTTGTATTAATTTCGATTATATTATCTGATTATCAGCAAGTTATAAAACGAACGAGAGCAGTATTATACGCGTACATTAATATGTAGAATATATGTTTGCTTAAGTTACTTATAATCAATATGTTATAATAACACATTGATTATTAATAATTTAAATAAGTGATTGATAATCAGCGAGTTTGTAGGTTTGAGGTAAAAACGCGTTTCCGGTTTTCCAGCGAAGGGGGTGTGGGGGAGAAAACGCGTTTCGGGGGCGGGAGGTTCGTGATAGGTACCCCCTCTCTCCCATCACATAAACATCTTTC
>UMEP01038186.1_pt1 | contig 11720 bp, 9 predicted proteins | sample 1964771 | NCBI WGS metagenome assembly UMEP01 (sample SAMEA4836022, study PRJEB28245) | human gut metagenome | biome: gut microbiome; material: fecal sample | place: Denmark | collected 2008 | reverse complement strand
AAATGTAGAAAATCAAGAGCTAAAGAAAAATGATTTACTAAATGATTGACTAACCTACAATTAAAAAATTTTATTTAGTAAAAATTTCTGTACATTAATTTTTAACTATGATATACTTACAATATATTAAAACTTTTGGAGGAAAAGTGGAAACATTATACGATATATTGGAAGTAAGCCGAAAAGCGTCTAAAGAAGTTATTGAAAAAGCATATAAAACACTTGCAAAAAAATATCATCCGGACTTGCAAACCGCCGAAAATAAAGAATATGCAGAAAAGAGAATGAAAGAAATTAACGAAGCATATGATATTTTAAGTGATGAACAAAAACGTAAAGCATATGATGAAAAGCTTGAAGCTGAAGAACAAAAGAAACAACAGGAACATCAAAATAATATAAATTATCAGAGCTCTAGTGTTCAAAATGAAAGATATGAGAACAATATATATACAAACAACTCTGAAAGATCAAAAAACACGAAAAACTACAGCAATCAAGATTTTGATTGGAGAAAAGCATATGCAAACCTAAGCACAAAAGAACAACGTGAAATTATGAAGGAAGTTCAAAAAGAAGCAAATGCTGAGTATAGAAAACAATACGAAGATTACTTTAGAAGCCTAGGATTTAAGATAAAACATAAATGGACATTTAAAGACTTTTTAACTGTTATACTAGTAATTGGTGCGTTAGCAATAATAGTAGGGGTACTATGGCTAATTCCACCAACACATGAATATATGTTAAATTTATATAATACAAACTTAATTGTAAGAATATTTACAGACGTTGTAATTGGAATTTTTCAGGGATTTGTAAGATTCTTTCAAAATTTCACTAAATTTTAAAATGTATATAATAATTATATTAAGTTATAATATTTATATAAAAGTTAAATTATAGGAGGTTTATTTATGGACAGAAAAGTTAGAGTGGTTCAATTTGGAACAGGAAAGATGGCTGTTTACACGATGCGTTACGTACTAGAAAAAGGAGGAGAAGTTGTTGGTGCAATTGATATTAATCCAAATGTAATTGGAAAAGATATTGGAACAATAATGGGAAAATCTGAGATGGGTGTTAAAGTTACGGCTTTGGAAAATGCAGAAGAAACGATTAGAACTTTAAAACCAGATATTGCAATAGTTACAACAATGAGCTTATTAAATGATGTTAAAGATGCATTGATGTTATGCGCAAAATTAGGCGTAAATGCCATTACTACATGTGAGGAAGCTTTCTTCCCATGGAACTCGAACCCTCAAGCCACAAAAGAAATTGATGATTTAGCAAAACAAACAGGATGTACGATTACAGGAAGTGGATATCAAGACATTTATTGGGGACAATTAATCACTTCAATAGCAGGTTCTACACAAAAAATTACTAAAATAAAAGGAAGCTCAAGCTACAATGTAGAAGATTACGGAATAGCTTTGGCAAAAGCTCATGGATCAGGATTAACACTTGATGAGTTTGATAAACAAGTAGCATCAGTAGATAGAATAAGTGATGAAGAAAGACAAAAAATAATAGAATCAGGAAATTATTTACCATCATATATGTGGAATGTAAATGGATGGTTATGCTCAAAATTAGGTTTAACAATAAAATCTCAAACACAAAAAACAATACCAACAACCTATAAAGAAGATATATACTCATCAACATTAGGTACAACAGTAAAAGCAGGAGATGCAACTGGAATGAGTGCTGTTGTAACAACAGAAACAGAAGAGGGAATAACAATAGAAAGTGAATGTATAGGAAAAGTATATTCTCCAGAAGAATACGATAAAAATGAATGGACAGTATATGGAGAGCCAGATACAACAATTACAGTTGCAAAACCAGCAACAGTTGAACTTACATGTGCTTCTGTAGTAAACAGAATTCCAGATGTAATAAATGCACCAGCAGGATATGTAACAACAGAAAAACTAGGAGACTTAGAATACAGAATAAAACCTTTAAATGAATATGTAAAATAATCTAACTTAAATTTCGCCCAAGAGGGACGCCCCTTTTTTGGGCGAATAATTTTATCTTGCAATAACAAATTTGTATTTTTAAAACGAGATCGGAAACTCGCCTTTGAGGGGTCCGTTAGGAGCCCCGACCAAGAGTGACGTGTCGAGGCTTAAAAAATACAAATGGTTATTGCCCATACGTAAAAGAATCGCCCAAAAAAGGGGCGTCCCTATTGGGCGAATATTGATTTCTTAGCAAATATTGTGTATAATATGAGGGAATTTTTATTAGAAAGTTGGAACAATTATGAGAATACGTTTTAAGAAATGGGCAAGACCAGAATTGGAAGCAAGTAAATTTTATATAGATGAACCAGAAAAGTACAAAGGGAAGTGGAGAACTTTATTTGAAAATAATAGCCCTTTATATGTAGAACTTGGATGTGGAAAAGGTGGTTTCATTTCTCAGATTGCAAGTGAAAACCAAAACATAAATTATATTGCAATAGATTTGGTGGATGCAATGTTGGGGCTTGCTAAAAGAAACATAGAAGAAGTGTATGCTGAAAAAAATCAAGAGATAAACAATGTACTAATTTCAAGATATGATATAGATAGAATTTTAAATGTGTTTGATGAAAATGATAAAGTAGATAGAATATACATAAATTTTTGTAATCCATGGCCAAGAGGAAAGCATCACAAGAAAAGATTGACACATACAAGGCAGTTAGAAAAGTATAAACAATTTTTAGTAGATGGTGGAAAGATTTACTTTAAGACTGATGATGATAATTTATTTACTGAAAGTTTATTGTATTTTAAAGAAGCGGGATTTGAACTGGAAAAAGTAACGTATGACCTAGCGAATGAGCAAGATTTCTGGAATGGAGACAGAAATATAGAAACAGAACATGAGAAGATGTTTAAAGAACAGGGAATAAAAATAAAGGCTCTAATTGCAAGAAAATAGAATGAGTTATAATAAAAAGAAATAATTTTTAGTTTGAAAAATATCAAAATAAAGATTATTTCTTTTTTTATAGAATATTCAATTTACAGAAAAGAGTAATGTTATTCTGGATTCTGTCTTACCCAAACAGATACACTTCCACCGTTTACGTAGAATATTCCGTTTCCATCCTGATCAACATAAACAGACTCTTTCATGTTGCCTGTATAATCGTAGAAGACTGAGTTGGCAAGATTTTTTCCAACATTCATTTGCAAACATCCACCATCCGAATTTGTCATTATTACAACCATGCCTGAATCAGGTTTTTCCGAATCTCCAGTACGAACCCAACCAATGATGTGAGGATCATTAAAATAATCTACTTGAGATCCATATGCAAAATTTGCTCTTGCATAAATTAGTTTTTCTAACCAGTCTTTTTTTGAAGAAACATTTTTTTCTGGAATTCCGTAGTAATCGCCATAAAATACACATGGTAAGCCATCTTTTCTAAATAAAATTAGGGAATAGGCAAGAGGCTTAAACCAGTCATCAATCCAAGATTGCAGAGCTTGACCGGGTTCTGTATCATGGTTATCTACAAATGTAACTGCTAAATTGGGATTTACAGAAACTAGCGTATTATTGAAAATAGTTCTCATATCGTATGTTCCATTACTGTGGCATGCATTAAATAAATTGTAGTGAAGTGGAACGTCGAATAGTGATAGGGAATTATTTGTGGTTTTTAAGTAATTCTGTAAAGATTCAAGATTGCCACTCCAATATTCTCCAACAGTAAATAAAGGTTTTGAAGAAAATTTGCGCAACTCCTCAAGCCAATCTTCAAAGAATGATGCACGTATATGTTTTACAGCATCCATTCTGAAACCATCAACGTTTGTTGTCTGTAGGTACCATTTGCCCCAATTTGTAAGTTCTTCTACAACGTCTACATTGTTTAGGTCAACGTCACACCCCATTAAATAGTCGAAATTTCCGTTTTCTTTGTCTACTAGTTCATCCCAATGTTTGCCGTAGAACCTATAAACGGAAGACTTTTTTTCTTTTTCGTCCCAGTCTGTTCCATGGAAATGCGTCCAATTCCACACAAAAGAAGAGTACATATTATTTCTACCTGGGAAGGTAAATTTGGTCCAAGCTGTAATTTCCTTTGGCTCGCCAAGCGATTCTGATCTGTTCTGTGGATTGTCTTCTATTGCTATTACTTCTTCTGTTTCATCTGCACCCATCTTTTGATTGAATACTATGTCTGCTAGTACTTTTATTCCAAAATTATGCATTGCATTTATTGCTACTAAATATTCCACTTTTGTACCATATTTTGTTCTAACTGATCCCTTTTGATCGAATTCACCTAGATCATATAAATCGTATACGCCGTATCCAACATCATCTTTTCCTCCATTACCTTTATATGCAGGTGGAAACCAAACTTGTGTTATTCCTGTTTTAGCTAGATATGGTGCTTCTGTTACTGCATTTTTCCAAAAGTTTCCGTCAGAAGGAAGGTACCATTCGAAAAATTGCATCATTGTTTCATTTGTTTTCAAAAAAATCACTCCTATATATTTTATGTTAGATAATTATTCATGATGTAATTATACCATAAATTTAAAAAAATCGAAGAAAAAAGTGGAAAAAATCGAAAAATATTGTATAATATATATGGAATATTTTATTTGGAGGATTTGTTGAAAAAGTCTTTCAAAAGTTAACCTTTAAACTTAGAATGAAAGGAATGATTTTTTGTATGTTTAATTATGAAATTGAAAACAATGAGTATGACAGTTTAGAGGAATGTGTAAATGATGTGTATGAACTTGCATCAAAATACGCAATTGATGGAGTAAAGAGGAACATTGGAGGACCATTTGGAGCAGGAATAATCTATAAGAAAGATAATGGAAAGTATGTTATTCTATTAATCGAAAGAAATACAGTTATTTCTTCAAAAGATCCAACTGCACACGCAGAGGTAAATGCAATTAGAAGTGCTTGTAGGGCTTTGAACACGAAGTCACTAGAAAACTGTATTTTGGTTACTACAGCTAAAAGCTGTCCAATGTGCCTATCTGCAGCATGTTGGGCAAACATAAAAACAATATATTATTCGCAAGATTACGATAGTGCTGTTAGCAGTGGATTTAGGGATGAGAAAATAGAGCAGTATATAAAGGGAGAAAACAGTATTATAGAGGAAAACTTGTTAAAAAATCCATGTTGTGAATATCCATTTGTTGAATGGAATAAAAAACAAGACAGACAGGAATATTAAATTAAAAATATATTAAACAAGAGGAAAATATGAGTATTATTGAGAGTATTATTGAAAAAATGCAAAATTTTAATAAAGAAAATTTAATAGATTTGGCTATTTCAGCCATTGTAATAATTTTGTGCTTTATGATGAGCAAATTTATTAGTTATTTAATAATAAAATTATTTTCGCTTAAGGAAAAAGATAAGAGAAAAATTAAGGCGAACGCATTTTATAAACCAATAGCAGGTATTATAAAAATAACGGGAATATATGTTGCAATAATGTTGCTAAATGTTTCTGACGAGGCAAAGGTAACGCTTGTTAAATTATATAAGGTTGGATTAATTGTATGTGCAGCAAATGGATTTGCAAATATACTTCATCCTAAATCTGCAATATTTGCAAAATTGGAAGAAAAAACAAACTATAGTGGAGATAAACAGTTAAATAATTTTGTAAGTAAAATAATAAAGGTTGTTATTTATATAATTGCTGCATACCTTGTGTTCCTTGAATTAGGGTATAACTTAGGTGGATTGTTTACTGGACTTGGCATTTCGAGTGTTATTATTGCCTTTGCAGCCCAAGATATTGCAAAAAATTTATTTGGCGGCTTTGCCATTTTAACAGACAAGCCATTTTCAGTTGGTGATTGGATAGAAGTAGGAAATTATTCTGGTACGGTTGTTGATATAACTTTTAGGAGTACAAGGATAAAAGCAACTGATAATACAATTATCACAATAAATAATTCAACAATAACAGAAAGCTTCATAAAGAATTGGGGACATATAGATAAAAGACGTTATGAAACTACTTTAAACCTTCCACTTAATACATCAGAGGCAACTATAAAAAGAGTTCTGCACAAAATAAAATTTGTACTGAAGACTAAACCAGATGTTGTAGAAGGATCATTGCAAGTCCATTTTGAGAATATTGCAATGGAAGGCATAAAAATATTTATATTTTTGAATACCACAAAAACAGACTATAACGATTTCGAAACTTTTAAAGACGGAATAAATCTTGAATTAATTAAAATTCTTGAATCTGAGAATGTTAAACTTGCATATGCTGGACAAAATATATATGTACAAGAAATTCCAGAGAATAATAAAGACGAAAAATAGAATTTTTTGCTAAATGGACATATTTAAGACACATAAATATTTTAAAATTGTATATTATAAAGTATTTATAGAAAGGGCGTAGAAAAATGGAAAATGAGAGCATTCTTATAGTTGATGATGAGGAAAGAATGAGAAAATTAATAAAAGACTTCTTGAAGCAGAAAGGATATAAAACAATTGAGGCGGCAGATGGCGAAGAAGCATTAAAGGTATTTAGTGAAAATGAAAATAAGATCAAGCTGATATTGTTAGACGTTATGATGCCAAAACTTGATGGTTGGTCTGTGCTTAGGCAGATAAGGCAAACATCTAAGGTGCCTATAATGATGCTTACTGCAAGAGGAGAAGAACAGGACGAATTATTTGGTTTTGAACTTGGCGTTGATGAATATATATCAAAACCATTTAGTCCAAAGATACTAGTCGCAAGAGTTGAAGCTATATTAAAAAGAACAGAGGGTGATTGCAAAGAAGTAAAGGACTATGGTGGAATACAAATAGATAGTCAAGGAAGAACCATTTCGGTTGATGGAAAAGCAATTGAGTTAAGTCTAAGAGAATACGAGCTATTGGTATATTTGGTAGAAAACCAGGGAATTGCATTATCTAGAGATAAAATATTGAACAACGTATGGAACTATGACTATTATGGCGATTCTAGAACTATTGATAGTCATATAAAAAAGATAAGACACAAATTAGGTAAAAAAGGAAGATATATTGAAACAATAAGAGGAATAGGATATAAATTCGAGGTAAAAAAATAAGAGGAAGATATGAGAAAAACAAATCCAAAATTTAAATCAGTGCGTGTAAAATTGTTTTTTACACTTAGTGTAATAGTGATTTTTATTGTAGCACTGCTTATTGTAATGAACAGTCTAGTGCTTGAGACATTTTATACTGTATCTAAAATAATGGCGGTAAAGAGAGAATACAATAAAATTAATGAAATATACAATAATGGCAGTGATTCTGCTCTAGTACAAATAAGAAATGATGCACTAGCAAATAATTTTGATATATTAATTGAAAATGGAGATTATATGTTAATATTCTCAACCAATGAGAATTTTTCTAACATAATAAATCAAAATAGCGAGACAAAGAACTTTTTAAAACCTTTTGGAAAAAGAGATAGAATATTATATTCGAATGATAGTATGGAAATAAAGAAAGTATCTGCTACTAGTCTTAATTGTATACTTTTATCTGGAGAACTGGACAATGGATATAAAGTTTATATTCAAATTCCAATTTCTGCAATTGAAGAAAGTGTTAGAATTTCAAATAATTTACTTATTATTATAGGAATATTTGCAATTGTTATTGCTGCAATTGCAGCTTCATATGTATCTAAGCGATTCACCAAGCCACTGCTTGAATTAAATGCAATAGCAAATAAGATGTCTAAATTAGATTTTAGCCAAAAGTATACTTCGACGGATTCAAACGATGAGATTGATGAACTTGGAAGAAGTATTAATTTGCTGTCTGAAAAGTTAGAGAGCACAATAAAACAATTAAGAGCAAGTAATCTTCAACTCGAAAGAGACATAGAGGAAAAATCTAAAATTGATGAGATGAGGAAACAATTCATATCTGACGTCTCACACGAGCTAAAAACTCCAATTGCACTAATACAAGGGTATGCAGAGGGACTAGTGGAAAATGTAAACGCTGATGATGAATCGAGAAAATATTATGCAGAAGTTATACTAGATGAATCAAATAAGATGGATAAGCTAGTTAGACAACTGTTAGAATTGATGAAACTAGAATATGGAAAGCGAGAATTTAACAACGATACATTTAATGTGTGCGAGCTTATAAAAGAAGTAATAAGAAAATGTAGTGTTATGCTTGATGAAAAAGGTATAAAAGATGTCAGATTTGAGGAAACACAGAATGTAAATATATATGCAGATGAATTTTATATGGAGCAGGCATTTACGAACTATTTTACTAACGCAATAAAGCATACAAAAGAGGTTAATGGCGAAAAGTATATAGAAATAAAAGTAAAAGAAAATAAAGAAAAAAATCTTGTAAGAATATCTGTATTTAATACAGGTGAAACTCTATCAGATGAGGACTTAGCAAGAATATGGGGAAGATTCTATAAGGTTGATGAATCTAGAAACAGAGCCGATGGAGGAACAGGCATTGGACTTGCATTAGTAAAGGCCATAATGAATAATTACAAAACTAAATATGGTGCTGTCAATAGAGAAAGTGGAATAGAATTTTATTTTGATATACAGACAAAAGATAATACTAGTTCATAAATTACAAAATAACTAGCAAAATGAAGGGAAGATGTTTTATGAAAAGAAATCAAGTTAATAATCAAGAAGATTTGAGAAAATCTGTAAAGAACAATAAAAAAAGGACAAGCAAGGCGAAAAAAAGAAATATGGTAAAATTTATATTCTTTCTAATTGTTGCAATTATTGTTATAGCGGTAATTAGAAATGCCATAACACATAAAAAGATTAAGTTGGAGCAGGTTTCTCAATATAACTATTTTGTAACATTAATTGATGGAAAATCTGGTGTAATAGATAAAACAGGCAAAACTGTTGTTGAACCGCAGTATGATTCTGTACAAATTCCAAATCCAGCTAAGGCAATATTTATATGCTTCAAGGATAATACTACAAAAGTTTTAAATGCAAACAACAAAGAAATATATACAAAATATAAAGATATACAGGCAATTCCAAACAATAACACTACAATAAATAATACTTATCAGCCTCAAATATTAAAATACAAAAGTAATGAAAAGTATGGGCTAATAAGCATAGATGGAAATAAAATAACACCTGCAAATTATGACACTATTGAAACTTTGGAATACAAAGATGGAGTATTAAGAGTTCAAATCGAAGGAAAATATGGACTTATAGATATAAATGGAGACGAAATTGTTAAGCCGGCATTTAACTCTATAACAACAGATGGATACTATAATGAAGGTACAAATTACGAAAAAGCTGGATATATAGTTAATGTAAGAACCGATGAAGGTTACAGATATGGATATGTAAATTATAAGGGAAGACAAACATTAGATACCATATACACAAATATAAAAAGAATAACATCATTAAAAGAAGATGATAATGTATATTTAATTACTTATAAGAATGGTAAAGCTGGAATCCTAAAGAATGGACAGACTTTGATTGATAATGAATATGAAGACATAGAATTTGATGGCGAGAATAAAATTTTTGTTTTACAACAAAATGCAAAGCAAGGTATTTATGATATAGATGGTAGCATGATTTTGCCTATACAATACGAAAATATAATTTTTGCAGGGAACTATTTAAATGCCGAAAAAGACGGTAAATTGTTGGTGTTTGATACGGCTGGAGTTCTACAAAATGATGATAGCTATAAAAGTATTGAAAAAGTTGCAAATGGGAAATATAGCATAACAGAAAATAGAGAAAATCAATATGGAGTGATGGATAATAACAAAATACCTGTAATAGAAAATCAGTATTCTAACATAACATATGCTTTTGAAAAATACTTTATAGTATCAAAAAATGGTAAATCTGGAGTGGCCGATACAAATGGAAATATAATAATTCCAATTGAAAAAGATAGCATCCAGAATATTAAAGGAACAAACATATTACAGGTTATAGATTCAAACACAAAAACTACAGAAATATATAACCAGAATATGGAAAAGGTATTAACTCAAACTGATGCAAGAATATATATAAAAGGAAATTTTATAGAGATTCAATCAGCAAATGAGATATCATATATGGATTTTGATGGCAATAAAAAGGATGCTAAAGATATATTCACAAATAACAAGATATTTGCAAAGGAAAAAGACGGAAAATGGGGATATGTGGATAAAGACGGAAACACAGTTGTAGATTTTAAATATGACATGGCAATAGATATTAATGAGTATGGTTATGGAGCAATTAAGCTAAATGGAAAATGGGGAGATATAGATTCTAACGGAACAATTGTGAAAGAGCCAACTTATGAAATACAGGATTATTCACCAAATTTTATTGGAGAATATTATGAAGTAAGCAATTTATATGAAATATCATATTTCTCAAATGAAATATAAATAATAAGAAAGGAATAGAAAATGGTAAGCAAAGACTTAGAAAGTAAAATTAGGGAATTAGTAAATAATGCAGAAAATGAATTAACAGAACAATTTGATAAGGCAGAAGAGATATGCCAATACAATAGTGAAAAGGTATTGGAAGCTTTTCAGAAAAATAGAGTAACAGAAGCGGACTTTGGGAGCACAACCGGATACGGCTATGGTGACATTGGAAGAGAGAAAATAGAAAAAGTTTTTGCAGACGTTTTAAAGGCAGAAGACTGTATAGTAAGAGGACAATTTATATCTGGTACTCATGCTCTTACAGTTGCACTATTTGCTTTTTTAAGACCAGGGGATACAATGCTAAGCATAAATGGAAAACCATACGATACATTAGACGAAGTAATTGGAATAGCAGACAATCCAAGCTCACTAAAGACATTTGGAGTAAAATATGAGCAAATAGATTTAATAGATGATGACTTTGATTATGATCAAATAGTAAATAGATTAAAACAGTCTAAGGTAAAATTAATAGAAATACAAAGATCAAAGGGTTATGCTTTAAGAAAGAGCATATCTTTAGAAAAAGTTGAAAGAGTTATAAAAAAGATAAGAGAAGTAGATAACGAAGTAATTATAATGATAGATAATTGCTACTGTGAATTTGTTGGAAAGAAAGAACCATTAGAAGTTGGAGCAGATGTTATAGTTGGTTCTTTAATAAAGAATCTAGGTGGAGGAATAGCACCAAATGGAGCATATATTGCAGGAAGAAAAGATTTGGTAGAACTTGCAGCAGAAAGACTTACAGTTCCTGGAGAAGGTAGGGGTGTTGGACCAACACTTGGAATAAACAGAAGTTTACTACAAGGCTTATTCTTAGCACCAAGCGTTGTGAAAGCCAGTGTTAAAACAGCAATATTAACAAGCAAGGTAATGGAAGAACTGGGCTATAAAGTAGAGCCAAGATATAGTGAAGAAAGAGTTGATATAGTACAAACAATTGAATTTAATGATAGAGAAAAATTAATTAAATACTGTCAAGGAATACAAGCTGGTTCCCCAATAGACTCAGACTCTTTGCCAGAACCATGTGATACCCCAGGATACTTAGACCAAATAATAATGGCATCTGGAAGTTTTACACAAGGTTCATCAATAGAACTTTCTTGTGATGGTCCATTAAGAGCACCATTTGTAGGTTTCCAACAAGGGGCACTTACATATGAATATGGTAAATTAGGTTTAATAAAAGCAATTTTGGAAGTTAAAG
>UMEP01028403.1_pt1 | contig 11742 bp, 10 predicted proteins | sample 1964771 | NCBI WGS metagenome assembly UMEP01 (sample SAMEA4836022, study PRJEB28245) | human gut metagenome | biome: gut microbiome; material: fecal sample | place: Denmark | collected 2008 | reverse complement strand
CATCGGCGCTTACGCCCCCATCGGCGCAGGCATCCCGGGCCATAAGCTGACCAACAGCATCGGCGTGATGAAGGCTTACTCCTCCTGCGTGGGCGACGGCCCCTTTGTCACTGAGCTGGCCATGACCGAGGAAGAGAAGCACGCCCTGCGTGAGGCTGGCCACGAGTACGGTGCAGCCACCGGCCGTCCCCGCCGCGTTGGCCCCATCGACCTGGTGGCAAGCCACTACGGCGTGTTCTGCCAGGGCTGCGATGAGGTTGCCCTGACCCTGCTGGACGTGCTGGACTACATGGAGAAGATCCCCATGGTCACCGGCTACAAGCTGACCGACGGCACCATCACCAAGCGCTTCCCCATGGGCGAGGCTCTGGACACCGCACAGCCCGTGGTGGAGTATCTGCCCGGCTGGCACTGCGATATCACTGCCGCCCGCAAGTGGGAGGATCTGCCCCAGGAAGCCCGCGATTACGTTGAGTATCTGGAAAAGGCTATTGGCTGCAAGATCACCTACATCTCCGTGGGTGCCGAGCGTGAGGCCTACATCCACCACAACGTCTGATCCGCGCCACAGAACCCGCCGCATTGAAAAGGAAACGTGACTATGTTTGATATCATCACGGACAGCGCCTGCGACCTGACCCCTGAGACGGCCGCAACGCTGAATATTGAGATCATCCCCTTCTATGTCTCGCTGGACGGTGAGCACTACCGCAAGGAAGGCAAGGAGATCGCCGTGCGCGATTTCTACCAGTTCATGGTAGATAACCCCGCGGCCTACCCCAAGACCAGCCTGCCTTCTCTGGAGGATTTTGAAACCGCCTTCCGGGCCCATGCCGAGGCGGGCCGCCCGGTGCTCTGCATCTGCTTTACCAGCAAGATGAGCGGCTGCGTGGGCAGTGCCCGCAACGCCCGGGAGCTGGTGCTGGAGGATTTCCCCGATGCTAAGATCGAGGTCATTGACAGCACCGCCGCCACCGTGACCGAATCCATCGTGGTGGAAAACGCGGTGGCCATGCGGGATGCAGGCTGTACGCTGGACGAAGCCGTGACCTGGCTGGAAGCGGAAAAGATCACCAACCAGATCTTCTTCACGGTGGGTAATCTGGACTACCTCATCAAGGGCGGGCGCATCGGCAAAGTCACGGGCCGTGCCGCCAACATTCTGGGCATCAAACCCATGATCCTGTTCAAGGAGGGCGAGATCTTCTCCGCTGGTGTGGCCCGCGGCCGCCAGAAGAGCTTTGAGAAGGCCCTCGACCTGCTGATGACCTATCTGGCCGAACACAACGGCACACCCGACGACTACTGTATCACGGTGGGCTACGGCTACGATGCCGACGAGGGCAAGCGGCTCTGGATGCAGACCCGCGCCGCCCTGCGCGCCAAGTACCCCACCTGCGAGTGCAATGTGGTCCTGCTGCAGATCGGCTGCACCATTGCCGTGCATACCGGCCCCTATGCGTTGGGCATGGGCGTGATGCGGCGGTGGAAAAAACAGTAACTCCCTCAGTCGCCTCCGGCGACAGCTCCCTCTAGGAGGGAGCCTTACGGCAGCGAAAAGCCTCCCTCTGAGAGGGAGGTGGCATTGCGTCAGCAATGACGGAGGGAGTTCCCACATAGTAAAAAAGAAGCCCCGACGAATGTCGGGGCTTCTTTTTGTTTTTCAGCCTTGATTTTTACGATGCACGATCACAGAAGACGGTGACACGGGTCTTGCCGCCGTAGGTGCAGGTGTACAGCACCAGGGCGTAGCCGCTGTGTTCCACTTCCTCCACACTGTGGGGGTCAAGCACTTCGACCTTGTTCACGACGTACTCATTCACGATGCCGTCCATATCGGTGAAGGTGACGCTGTCCCCCGCTGTGAGGGAGGTCAGCTTGCCGAAATGGCTCTCGTAGTTGTGCGCCGCAATGACCAGATCATCGGTGCGGGAAGAGCCGAACTGGCGGCAGGGGGCGATTTTCAGGCGGGGGTAGCTCCACTCGCTCATCACCGGCAGGTCAATGCCGATGGCGGGAATGGAGATTTCACCCACATATTCGTTGCCGTCGATCTCCACCACCGGGAGCTCGGGGTCCAAGGGGCCGCTCTCTGCCTCCGGTTCCGGGGTCTCCACCTTCTGCTGAAGGTCGGCCACCACGGTCTGAGCCTCGGCACCGGCGTGGGCATCCTCGTAGCGGTTGTAGGCATACAGGCCGCCCGCCGCCAGCAGGAGCACCACACCCAGCACGATGCAGACAAGCCCGGGGGATACTTTACGCATTCTTTTCACGTTTCTTGCTGCGCTCCATCAAGTAAGCACCCACGGCCACCAGCACCAGACCACTTGCCGTCAGAACAGGGATGGGCCAGTTCAGCTGACCGGTCTGGATCAGTTTGGGGCCTTGGGCCGGGCGGGCATCCGCCACCACGCTGGCCGGGGCGGTGGGCTCCGGTGCACTAGGGGTGGTGGTTTCAGTCACGGTCGGGCGGGCATCTGCCGGGGCCGGGTTCTCCGGCGTGGAAGGGGTGGGCGGGGTGACAGGATCAGGGTCATACGGGTCCGGGTAGTACGGGGTCTCGATGGCCTTGTATCTGTTATTGAAGGTGATGCTGCTCACCTTTTCGTCCATCAGGTCGGCCTGTGTGTGCACGGCCATCCGGGCCACCAGCTTGTCGTTGTCCCACACCACGGAAACGCGCAGATAGTACACGGTTTCATCGTAGGTGCCGCGGGTGTTGACACCGGCGCGCTGGCGCACGGTGTAAACGTAATAGCCGGGCTTGGTGTAGCTGATGGGGCCAAAGCTGCCGGTCTCGCCGTCGGTGATCTCCAGAGTGGTCACCTCGGGCAGGGGCGCATTGTCCACAGCCTCAAGTTCCACAGTCAGTGTTTCCTTTGGGAGAGGTGTTTCCCCCGTGGACTGAATGGAAACCGGAAGCTCCTGCAGCTGTGTATGCTGGTCAGCCGCGGTGGCCGCAAATGCCGCCGGCTGACACAGGCAGAACCCCAACGCAAGCGTCAGGAGTGCTGCCGCGATTTTACGGAACCTCATTTCATCCTCTCCTTTATGAATCCGACGCGGACGGGATCATCCACGCCAGAAGAATGGTGCGTGCATCGGTAAACTCCGTTGAACAGGTGGACAGCGCCAGCACCTGAGCGTCATCGCCCGCCGCTTTCATGGCGGCCAGCGTTTCGGTGTTCAGATTCAGGGCGTTCTCCTGCGCAAAGGTGTACAACCCCTGCAGGTCGCTGTCCCAGCGCTGCGGATCGAAGATTGCATTCTCAGACGCTGGAACCAGCAGACATGCAAAGGTTTGAAGATCATAGGTGCGGTCGGGCAGGATCAGCTCACCGGTGGTGTTCTCTGCAAAGAACTCTGCGTCCTTGTAGAGATCCAGATCACCGAACATCTTGCTCTCTTCCATGTGGTGACCATACAGCAGAGAGTAAGGGTCGGTGAAGTTCTTGTCGCAGTTCACATCCAGAAAGATGCTGCCTGCCAGCGAGAAATCACCGTAGACATCGGTGTTCACATAGGTAAAGTTGTCCTCGCCCTGTACCACAGGGTAGTCGATGGCGGTGTTGTCCAGTGTGACCCACGCGCAGACATCCGGGTTGATGCCCAGCAGCTCCTCAAAGCTTGCGCCGTTATCCGCGCCCGCCTTGGGCTTGAACTGCAGAAGCTCTGCCTGAACATTGTCTGCGGCGGCGTACACCTGCGAGTTGTCCCACAGGGCATAGGCTGAATACGCCCCGGCGACCACCAGGAACAGCACGACCACCGTGCTCACCAGAAAGTCGGCTGCCCTCAACGCTTTTCTCTGCCAGTTGATACAGCCCACCTCCGGTTAAGCAAATTCAAATAAGTGGTTATTCGTTAGGTTTGTGCTGAGATAACCCCCCAGTCACGCTTCGCGTGCCAGCCCCCGCTAATAGGGGGGCCCTTGGCATGGCGCAAAGCTTCACGGTTTTGCCAAGGCCGCCCCTACTAGGGGCGGTGGCATCCCGCAAGGGATGACGGTGGGGTTTAATCTACCGCGAGCAATTACTCCTCGTCGCGGCGGCGCTTGTTCAGCATCAGGGCCACACCACCAATGGCAACGATGGCCAGCATTGCAATGTAAGGTGCATTGTCCAGCACAACGCCCATGTCAGGGGTGCCTTCATGCTTGTTAACGATTTCAACCTTGTTGGCGTTGTTGTCAGCAGTAATGCTCGGCAGAACGTCATTAATAGCAACGGCCTCACCAGTAGTATTGTATACCCAAGTGCTACCATCAGCATTCGTCTTTTCCTCAGTAACAGTATAGGTCACGCCAACAGGCAGGTTAGAAACGGTAATGGTCTGGCCATGCTTCAGGGTAACAGTCTGCTGACCGCCACCAACAGTCCAGGTTGCGTTGTTAGCAGGATTGCTGGTATCAGAAACATGAACGGTTGCGGTTGCGTAGTTATCATCCTTACCATCCTCTTTACCAAGAGTGATGTAGAAGGTAAAGGTATCGCCCAGATCACCAAAATTACCCTCAACCGTCTTCTTCACTTCCAGAGAATAGGAATTATAGGTGTTGGTAAACACGGCCGGAACTTTCTGTCCTTCAGCGTCATACATACCAACATAATAACCGTAACCAGTCTCGTTAGTCAGGTTATCCTTCTGCTTGTTCACAACAGTAACGATCATCTCATATGTGTGAGCATCTTTGGTAATGCCAGGAATCTTGGTTTCGTTCTCAGAAATGGTATAAGCGTACTTACCAACCTTGTTGTAGTTGTCGCCCAGCAGCTTAACAAGGTCAATGCTGAAGTCCTGAGAGTATGTGTTAACAGTAAACTGCTCATTGCCAGTCTTTTCGAACGTCACACTAGGCTGTGTGGTAAACTCACCACCAACCGTTCCTGCCTTAGCGCCCTTGTCTGCATCAGCTACATGTCCACTCACAGTAAAATCAAATGTCATCTTCTGAGGTGCAGTACCTTCTGCCACCATCAGCTTCTTGGTCAGAGTAAAGTTTGCAACGCCATTGCCATCTGCAACAATCATCGATTCTGTCGTGTTGGTCGCAAACGCTGCGGTTGCGCCGACGGTGAGCATCATGGCGGCAGCCAGAACGCCCGCGAAGAATTTCTTCAGTTTCATTGTTATTCCTCCCTAGTAAGAAATAGTTCGTACTCCTGTGCCACGGCCCAAACTCCGCGGTTCACAGGCAGGATGCCGGCAGCTTCTTCCGGCCTCCGTGGTATTACAGACTGCGTCGCCGCAGTAGTGTAATTACTTTTGCTTGCACATCCTCCAGCGGAACCGGGCCAAAGTCCCGGCTGTCCTCGGATTGTGTGCGGTAATCGCCCAGCACAAAAAAGCAGCCTTCCGGCACCGTGTAGGGGTACTCCAGCGCGTCTTTTGCATAGGTGGGGTAGAGGATCTCGCCGCTCTGCACCGCGCCGTTCACCACAAGGGTGCCGCTGTCGTCCAGAGCCACAAGGTCGCCCTCGCGCCCAAGGATGCGGCCCACCCGGAGCTTGCCGCCCTGGGTGTAGACCACAACGTCGTTTTTTGCGTAGGTTTTTTGCAGGCGGTAGCAGATGAGCAGGTCGCCATCCTTTACCGCGGGGAACATGCTGCTGCCCTTGGCCTGCGTGAGCAGGAACACCTGCGTGAACAGCACCCACGCGCACAGCAGGATCACCACAACGCGGCCCAGCAGGCTGATAAAATCCTGCCGGTTCTCAGCGTCCAGCCTGCGGCGGCGCACCGCCTTTGCCCCCTGCTTCAGGGCTTCATTGTCCAGCGGGTGCATCGGAATGCGCCTCCTTTTGGGGGTCAGAGCTGTCAGATTCCGGATTAAACCTCTCAGTCTCGCTTCGCTCGCCAGCTCCCCTAGTAGGGGAGCCCTTGGCAAAACTGTCAACTTCGGTGGTATCCAAGGGCAGGCTTCCGGTCTGTTGCTCCAGGAGCACGTTATAGCGGGTGCGCTCGGCGCGGATGGCGGCTTCGTACAGGGCGTAAAGCTCTTCCAGCTTCTTCCACATTGCCGCTTCGTCCACGCCGCCCAGCAGGTTCTTGCGGAATTTCACCGTCCGGAACCACTGGATGATTGCTTCCTGCTCCGGGCTGATACAGCTTTCCTCTGCACCGGCCAGCCGCTGGGGCGCTTTCTTCTTCGCCATGCGGTCAGCCCCCTTTAGTCATCTTCCTTACGGCGCTTGCGCAGCATCAGCAGGGCCACGCCGCCAGCCACCACAGCAAGGATGACGATGTAAGGCAGGGTGTCGAGGAGGACACCGGTGTCAGGGAGAAGATCACGCTTATTGGTGAAAGAGAGCGTTCGTGCATTACCCTGCATCTCTACCTCAGCGTCACGCTTTTCTACAGAATCGCTATCATCTAATACATAACTGGTCTTGTACTTGTTACCGCTGTAATCATCTTCCACAACAAAGTAAGTACCAGCCGGAAGATTATTGAATGTTATGCTACTACCATGCGACAGAGCAAACGAATAACTGGAATAGCCATCTTTATCACTTGTTGCACTATACGTCAAGTTTGAAATTGATTGCTTCCGGCTATCCTTGCTTGTTGTATAAGTGACAGCTGTAACATTGGCATCGCTCTTTACATAAAGCACAAAACTAAACGATGTCTTTGCACTCGTGTCACCCAGCATACCGGTAACTGTTTTGGAGATAGTCAGATTTGATGTTTTCGGTTTGTACACTGCATAGAAATGTACCGTACCATCTGCCAATTCAGCTTCGTTAGGTCTGTAAGGCCATTCTTTAACCTTCTCGCTCGAATAAGTTCCGTCTATCAGCTTATCCGTATTTTCAGGATACCAACCAACAAATTCCCAAATAACGCCATCATTCGCCTGAATAGTATCAGGAATTTCTTTTGTGGTTGCGTTAATGTTTTTTCCCGTTTCATAAGTCGCTGCATCTACATAAACCCAACCACCATTATTGGGGTCATATCTATCAAATGCCGCTGTAAAATAGGTTTTACTCTGAACACTAATTTTACAATCAAGATGTGTTGGATAGTCTCCGCCGTTAATTTTTGACACCTTATGAACAGTTACTGTAAGCGAATCAATATCAGTTTTCTGAAGTTTATCCGGGTCAATTTTCAAGCTCTTTCCAATTTCATCCCTATACTCTTTTGTCCAAATCCAGTTCAGGATTTCATCGAAATGGCTCTCACCTCTTTTGATTGTCCAGCTCACACCACCAGGTGCATTTTCCGGCCAATTCAAAATAGCATTTCCCTGTGCTGTCTTATCAAAGCAGTTCTTATCGTTGACCCAAGTACCCTTCAACTTTATCATATCAACCGTTGCAAGTAACGTACTTGAATCAGGCACCCAAACACTCTGCTTATTATCATCCGCATCACCCAAGGGATTTTTCAGAATGTAAATTGCGGCTTTTGCATTCTTCGTAACTGTCACAGTATAAGTATCAGTATATACCCCATTGCACTTATGCGTAACTGTTACCGTACCTTCACTTACACCTGTAATATTTGCATTTGCACCATTATTTTGAATTTTTACTTCTCCGCCATCTTTACTCGAAGCACTCCACTGATGATTGATGCCATCACGTCCATAGAGTGTCCTTACTTCCTGCAAGCCAACAGTGTAGGTTCCTTTATTTTCCAGCGTCTCCACATCATACCCATCCGTCCGCACAACCACAAAGGGGCTGAAGCTGGAGGTTTCAAAGGTCAGGGTGCCGTTGGTATAAGTAAGGACATCCAGTTTTTCCACACTGCCGTCAGCGGTCTGATGCAGCACCTTCAGCGTGCTGGCAGTTGCACCTTCCATTGCCGGCAGTTTGTCCAGACCAGAAACGGTAACGGTGGCAACATCACCTTTGGCAGGCTGCACCGTTTCGCCCTTGGCGTTCTTGGGGGAGATCTTCAGGCCCAGAATGGGGGCCATACCCTCAAAATCACTCGAGTGGCTCTTATAGAAGCTCTCCATATCATCATCACCCATGTGGATGACGTTGAGGTGATCTGCGGCAGAGGGCAGATTTTTCACCTCCACCGGCAGGGTTGTGGTCTTCAGTTCGCCTTCCTCGTCCTCGTAGGAAGCAGAGGCCTTGGTTTCCAGATCCACAGGCACGGGGTTCTTGTCCACCAAATCCTCGTGATCCACGTCCTCTTCCTCATCGGAGCCCACGGTGCCGTCCTTCCATGCGGCGTAGACGTTCACGGTGGTGGTCTTGTCGTCCAGAATGTTGCTGGTGGGGTCGGTGAGGTTCAGGCGCACCCGGTTGCCAAACTCGTCCAGCGTGTACCAGTAGTCAAACAGCCGCAGTTCGCCCTTGGGGTCCCGGTTGGAGGAGGGGTTCTCGATGTAGCTGCTGTAATCCGCAATGGTCTCTGCCCGGGGCACAGCCTGAATAAAGTACAGATTCCACAGAACCTCACCGTTCCGGGCCAGATACTCGCTCTCCGTCATATTGTTGATCTGTGCCTGAGCGGTAATGTCCTGCAGGTCGTTGGCGTTCAGCTCCTTCAGCCAGAAGCGGTAGACCACCATATCCTGCAGCTTTTTGATCTCGTCGCCGGAAACGACCACTTTGTCATCAGGCTTTTCCACCACGTCGTCCTCGCCGGACCACTGGGTTTCGGTGCTGGAGCTGGGGTCGGTACTGGTGCTGGTGCTGGTGTCGTACTCAATGACGGTGCCCCACTCTGTTTCCTTAACGGTGGGGCCGCCGTCGAGGTTGTCCTCGCCGCCTTCCACAGGCCGGGTGGCAACTTCGTCCTCGCCAAAACCGGCAGCTTCGCCGCCGTCTACAGGCCGGGTGGCTTCCTCCTCGCCGAAACCGGCAAATTCGTCGTCAGGATAGGATGCCTCGCCGTCATCTACGGGCCGGGAAGCCTCTTGATTAACCTGAGGATCGATCAGACCCTCCGTTGCAAACACCGGCACAAGGCAGGTGCAGATGACCGCAAGCGCCAGACAAAGCGCAAAAACGCGCTTCACCAGCCTATCTTTTTTTCCGTGATGATTTTTCCGCACAGTGGAGCCCTCCCTGCATCATAGTATTTTTGGCAAAACCGGAGGAAAAGATATCCAACTTTTGTCGGTTTTCTTTCCCTTGGCAGGTTATTTTTACCAGACACATCATTATCGTAATTATAGCATGTATATCCAGTATTTTCAATAGTGAAATTTTATTTTCCCTTCCCCTTTTCAGACAAAATATTCTGCGATATACAGCACGTTATGAACCGTCGCAATATCATTGCGGGGAGTAGAACAGTCCGACTTATCCGCACGCCCGCCGCATTGATATATCACGCAGTTTTGTGTTGTACATTCGCAGTTTCACTCTCTATAATACATGAAACGCAGATTCCTTTCACTTTTTTTCGAGATTTTTTGAAAAAAGTTTTCGGAGCCCTCTCAGTCTCGCAAAGCTCGATAGCGTCCGGGTTAAACCTCTCAGTCACGGGCTTCGCCGTGACAGCTCCCCTAGTAGGGGAGCCCTTGGCAGGCCGTCGCGTTTTCGGGGTCTGGCGCTTCGCTCCTTTTGGCAGTGCTGGCGTAATGTTCACCTCTGCGGCAGAAGTCGCTCTTGGAGCCGATAGGCGAAAAGATCGAAAAATGAATCTCATGCCAAGGCCTCCCCTACTAGGGGAGGTGGCATCGAGCGTCAGCGATGATGACGGAGAGGTTGTACCGGAGGATTGCCTATCCGTATGAACGGTTAGCTTGTCCTTTGTCCAACCTCTCAGTCACGGGCTTCGCCGTGACAGCTCCCCTAATAGGGGAGCCCTTGGCAGGCCGTCGCGTTTTCGGGGTCTGGCGCTTCGCTCCTTTTGGCAGTGCTGGCGTAATGTTCGCCTCTGCGGTAGAAGTCGGTCTTGGAGCCGATAGGCGAAAAGATCGAAAAAAGCGCCCCCATCACTCAAAGGAGCAATGGGGGCGCTTTACCATATTACAATGGGTTCCGCTTACTCAGCCTTGGGGGCTTCGGGAGCCTTTGCTTCCTCAGCCTTTGCGGCGGGCTCTGCCGGAGCGGCAGGAGCGGCAGCGGGCTTCGGAGCCTGCTTCACCACGGGCTTGGGGGGATTCGGATCGTCCTTCAGCGGGAAGAGGATGATGTGCTTGGGGCACTTCTGGGCGCACATGCCGCAGCCCTTGCACTTGTCGTAATCCACACGGGCCACGCCGTCCACAACGTGGATGGCATCAAACTTACAGGTGCGCTCGCACATGCCGCAGGCAATGCAGGAAGTGGTGCAGGCCTTCATGGCAACGGGGCCCTTATCCTGATTGGAGCACATGACCACGGGCTTGCGGGGGCCGCCTGCGTCGATCATAATAACGTGCTTGGGGCAGATGTTGGCGCAGGCACCACAGCCGGTGCACTTGTCCTTGTCCACCTTGGCCACACCGTCCACGATGTGGATGGCATCGAACTTACACACCTTGGTGCAGTCGCCCAGGCCGATGCAGGCAAAGGTACAGGTCTTGGGGCCGCCGTACAGGGTCGCAGCAGCGGCACAGGTCTGGATGCCCTTGTACTCGTAGCTGGGCTTGCAGTGCTCGGAGTTGCCCTGGCACTGGACCACAGCCTTCTTCTCCACAGCGCTTGCCTCACCGCCCATGATCTTGGCAATGGCGGCAGCAGCCTTGGGGCCGCCGGGGGCGCACTTGTCGCAGGGAACGCCGTCCATAACAACGGCCTTTGCGTAGTCGGCACAGCCGGCGTAGCCGCAGCCGCCGCAGTTTGCACCGGCCAGGCAGGCAGAAACTTCTTCAATACGGGGGTCTTCCTCAACCGCCATGAACTTTGCGGCCAGCACCAGAACAACGGCACCGATCGCGCCCACGATGGTACAGAGGATCACAGCAGATACAATATTCATAATCCTGTTCCTCCCTTACAGCGTCACGTTGAACAGGTTTTCGACGAGGCCGCCGAAGCCCATAAAGGACAGGCTGGTGATGGCAGCTGCGATCAGGGTGATGGGCAGGCCCTTGAAGGGTGCCGGGGGATCGCAGGCTTCCACACGCTTGCGCACGCCGCTGAACATGACCATGGCCAGCATAAAGCCGACACCTGCACCCACGGCACAGACCAGAGCCTCAATGTAGGCAGCGGCAAAGCCAAGGGTAGCAACGTCTGCGCCGTAGTCGTCCACGACCAGAATGGTCACGGCCAGCACGCAGCAGTTGGTGGTGATCAGGGGCAGGTAAACGCCCAGAGAATTGTACAGTGCAACAACATACTTCTTCAGGAAGATCTCGATGAACTGCACCAGCACTGCAATGACCAGGATGAACACGATGGTCTGCAGGTAGCCCAGGTCAGCGGGGTTCAAAATGAAGATCTGGATGGGGAAGGTGACAGCCGTTGCCACCAGCATAACAAAGATAACAGCGCCGGACATACCAATGGAGGAATCCAGCTTCTTGGAAACGCCCAGGAACGGGCAGATACCGTAGAACTTCACCAGCACGTAGTTGTTCACCAGGATCATGCTGAAGAAGATCGCAGCAAGTTTGACTAACATCTTATTCTGCCTCCTTCTTCAGGTTGTCGAGGTCGCAGCAGCTCTTGCGCTCGATGCGGGCATCCAGCTTGCCTTCCAGCCAGACGCAGCCGGCCATCAGCACGCCGTAGCAGAAGAATGCGCCGGGAGCCTGGGTCATAATGCTCATCTTGGCCATGCTCTCGGGCAGGACCTGGAAGCCCAGCCAGGTGCCGCTGCCCAGGATCTCACGGA
>UMEP01075283.1_pt1 | contig 11777 bp, 8 predicted proteins | sample 1964771 | NCBI WGS metagenome assembly UMEP01 (sample SAMEA4836022, study PRJEB28245) | human gut metagenome | biome: gut microbiome; material: fecal sample | place: Denmark | collected 2008 | reverse complement strand
CCCTCATCCACGGCCACACCGACCTGCCGCCGGTCCGCTTCACCACCGATGTTCCCATTACCACGGCGCAGGATATGTACGATGCCGTGACCAGCCGCTTTGAGGAGATGGACGTGCTGGTGATGGCTGCCGCCGTGGCCGACTACCGCCCCGTGACGGTGGCAAGTGACAAGATCAAGAAAAAGGACGGCGACCTCTCCATCCCCGTGGAGCGCACCGCCGACATTCTGGGCACCATCGGCCCGAAAAAGACCCACCAGTTCCTCTGCGGTTTTTCCATGGAGACCCGGGATATGGTGGAAAACTCCACGGCCAAGCTGACCCGGAAGAATCTGGACATGGTGGTGGCCAACAACCTGAAGGTCGCCGGGGCCGGTTTTGGGGTGGACACCAACGTGGTCACCTTCATCACCCCCGACGGCACCCGGGAGCTGCCCCTGATGAGCAAGGCCGATGTAGCCGATGCCATTCTGGATGAGATTTTGAAGCGCAGAGGTTTATAAAAACTTTTATCCCTCTCCGTCAACCCGGCGGAGAGGGTTGTTTTTGTAAGAAAAAACGTTCACTTTACCCTGCTTTTACAAAAACATTTTTCAAAATCCGGGCAAATCACTTTCCAAAAGTGCAATTTTGATGTATTCTATTCCTATCCGCTGTTCAGGACCACTGTCCGCGGAGGAACCACAAACGAAAGAGGGGTGCGCACAGATATGCTGAAATATCTGTCAAAACGCATCGGGCGTTCCATCCTGACGCTGTTCGTCATTGTAACGCTCGTGTTCTGCCTGCTGCGGCTGATGCCGGTGGAAGGCTACTTTGCAAACTACGAAAAAATGACCGAGGCCCAGATCCAGGCGGGCCTGCAGTCCATGGGCCTGCTGGACCCGCTGCCGGTGCAGATCGGCCGCTTCTGGTGGAATGCCCTCCACGGCGACCTGGGCGTGAGCCATATTTATAAGGTAAATGCCTCGGTCACCGGCATCCTGGCCAAGAAGCTGCCCATCTCCATCCAGATGGGCGTGTTTGCCATGCTGCTGAGCCTGGTCATCGGCATTCCCATGGGCCTGCTGATGGGCCGGTTCAAGAACCGCTGGCCGGATAAGATCGGCACCGCCATCATCGTGCTCATTCAGGCTGTGCCTGCTGCCGTGTATTACCTTTATATTCAGATGTACGGCACCACCGCCCTGGGCGTGGGCCTGCTGTTTGATGCCTCCGACTGGCGGTACTGGGTGCTGCCGGTCTGCTCCATGAGCCTGGGCAACGTGGCATTCTACGCCATGTGGCTGCGCCGCTACATGGTGGACGAGAGCAACAAGGATTATGTCCGGCTGGCGCTGGCCAAGGGCGTGAGCGAGAGCAACATCGCCCTGCGCCACATCTTCCGCAACGCCATGGTGCCGCTGGTGCAGTATATTCCCTCTGCCTTCCTGAACACTGTGGTCGGCTCCATCTACATCGAGAGCCTGTATTCCATCCCCGGCATGGGCGGCCTGCTGGTCACCTGCGTCCAGCGCCACGACAACACCATGGTGCAGGGCATCGTGCTGCTGTACGCCTGCGTGGGCATCATCGGCCTGATCCTGGGCGATCTGCTCATGGTGCTCATCGATCCCCGCATCAGCTTTGGCAAGAAAGAAGGTGGCCGATAATGCTGTTCCACATGAAAGATCACAAGGCAGCTGTTCTGGAAAACGATCTGAACAAGCTGCAGAAGGACGGCCCCGCCGCTTGGGCCGACCTGCCCGAGGACGAGCTGTTCACCCCCGCCGGGTTCAGCGAGGAGCGTGCCGAGGCCACCTCCTACTCCAATTACAGCTATTGGGGCAGCACCTTCCGTGCTTTCTTCAAGAATAAGATCGCCGTGGCCCTGCTCATTGCACTGGTGTTCGTGGTGGGCTTTGCCTTTTTGCAGCCCTATCTGCCCGGTCAGGCAGATCCCAATCTCTGCCAAGTAGACTCTACCACCGGTATCCAGTTCCGCAATATCGCCCCCGGGGAAGAGGGCTTTATCTGGGGTTCCAACGCCATCGGCCAGGACCTGTGGGCCCGCATCTGGGCCGGTGCACGCACCAGTCTGACCATCGCTTTCTTCGTGGCCCTCATCGAGGCCGTGGTGGGCATCACGGTGGGCGTGCTCTGGGGCTATGTCCGCCAGCTCGATTTCTTCTTCACCGAGCTGTACAACATCTGTGATAACATCCCCTCCACCATCATCCTGATCCTGATCTCCTATGTCGCGTCCCCCAGCATCCAGACCCTGATCCTGGGCATGTCCATCACGGGCTGGATCGCCATGGCGCGCTTTATCCGCAACCAGATCCTGATCATCCGCGACCGTGATTACAACGTGGCTTCCCGCTGCATCGGCACCCCCATCCGCCGCATCGTGCTGCGCAACCTGCTGCCCTATCTGGTATCGGTCATCATGCTGCGCATGGCCCTGACCATCCCCGCCGCCATCGGCAGCGAGGTGTTCATCACCTATATCGGCCTGGGCCTTTCTGTGGAAACGCCCTCTCTGGGCAACCTGATCAACGACGGCCGCAAGGTGATGATGCAGGCGGGCCTGCGGTACCAGCTGCTCTACCCCACCATCATCCTGAGCTTTGTCACCATTGCGTTCTACCTCATCGGCAACGCCTTCTCGGATGCTGCCGACCCGAAGAATCACCTGCAGTAAGGAGGGACAGAAGATGGAAAAAAATCAGCTCATCCTTTCTGTAAAGGACCTCAACATCAAATTCAACCTGCGCGGCAAGGTGCTGCATGCCATCCGCGGCATCGACCTGGACATCTACCACGGCGAAGTCCTTGCCATCGTGGGCGAATCCGGCTCCGGCAAGAGCGTGTTCACCAAGAGCTTCATGGGCCTGCTGGATGCCAACGGCTCCATCACCTCGGGCACCATTGATTATTACGGTGCCGATGACGGCAAGCCCATCCGCCTTTCCGACCTGAAAAAGGAGAAGGACTGGCTGAAGGTCCGGGGCCATGAGATCGCCATGATCATGCAGGACCCCATGACCAGCCTGAACCCCCTGAAGACCATCGGCGACCAGATCATGGAAGCCGTGGAGCTGCACCAGCATCTCAAGGGCAAGGCCGCCCGGGAAAAAACCCTTGAATACCTGCGGGATGTGGGCATTGCTGACCCCGAGGTGCGCTTTGCGCAGTATCCCCACGAGTTTTCGGGCGGTATGCGCCAGCGCGTCGTCATTGCCATTGCGGTGGCCTGCAACCCGCAGATCCTGATCTGCGACGAGCCCACCACCGCACTGGATGTGACCATTCAGGCCCAGATCCTGCAGCTGCTCAAGGAGATGCAGGTCAAGTACAACCTGACCATCGTCCTCATCACCCACGATCTGGGCGTGGTGGCCAACATCGCCGACCGGGTGGCCGTCATGTACGCAGGTGACATCGTGGAGATCGGCACCTCCGATGAGATCTACTACGACCCCCGCCACCCCTACACCTGGGCGCTGCTGTCCAGTATGCCCCAGATGGGCATCAAAGGCGAGGATCTGTTCAACATTCAGGGCACACCCCCGAATCTGTTCACCGAGATCCACGGCGATGCCTTTGCCCCCCGCAACCCCCAGGCGCTGAAGATCGACTTTGTCAAGCGCCCGCCCTACTTTACGGTCAGCCCCACCCACAAGGCCAAGACCTGGCTGCTGGACCCCCGGGCCCCCAAGGTGGAACCGCCTGCCGCCGTCAAACTGTTGAAAGAGGAGGGGATGCAGGATGCCTGAAAATCGTGACGTTCGCGTTTGCGAAGCAGCGAACACCCCAGTGGAGTGTTCGAGCGAAAAAACGGTCTTGCACCAGCAAGATGGAGAGGCTTCGCCCCGGCAGGTCCTGCTTGAGGTCAAGGACCTCGAGGTAACCTACGGCTCCGGCCGCAAGGCCTTCAAGGCCGTGAACCGTGCCAACTTTGAAATTTACAAGGGCGAGACCTTTGGTCTGGTGGGCGAATCCGGCTCCGGCAAGACCACCATCGGCCGCGCCATCATGCGCATCCTGCCCACCTCGGGCGGCGAGGTTCTGTACAAGGGCCAGAAGATCAACGGCAAGATCTCCCGCCAGCTGGACCAGCAGGTCATCAAGGAGATCCAGATGATCTTCCAGGACCCGCAGTCCTCCTTGAACGAGCGTGCCAAGGTCAGCTACATCGTGGGCGAGGGCCTGCAGAATGTCCGGCCCGACCTGACCGCCGCCCAGCGGGAGGAAAAGGTCCGGCAGGCACTGCTGGATGTGGGCCTGCTGCCTGAATTCGCTTCCCGTTTCCCGCATGAGTTCTCCGGCGGCCAGCGCCAGCGCATCGGCATTGCCCGCGCCCTGATCGTGGAGCCTGAGTTCATCATTGCCGACGAGCCCATCTCGGCTCTGGATATGTCCATCCGCGCCCAGGTGCTCAACCTGCTGCGTCATCTGCAGAAGGAGCGCGGCATCACCTACCTGTTCATCGCCCACGACCTCTCGGTCATGCGGTACATTTCGGACCGCATCGCCGTCATCCACAAGGGCGATATCGTGGAGCTGGCCGATGCGGAGGAGCTGGTGACCCATGCCATCCACCCCTACACCCGCAGCCTGCTCTCCGCCATCCCCATGCCCAACCCCAGGCTGGAGCGGAAGAAAAAGCTGCTGGTCTACGACCCCGCCATGCACGATTACACGCAGGAGGCCCCCCAGTGGCGGGAGCTGCCCCCCAGCCACTGGGTGCTCTGCAGCGAGCAGGAGGCCAAAGACTGGCTGGCTGAAATGTAAACTTTCTCTTGCGTTTTTGACAAAGTTCGCCCTTTGTTTCTTGACATTTCCACCCTGCTCTACTACAATAGCTCTTGTACGTATTGTGTTGTTTTTAACAAACGGACGAAATTTAAGACCCCATTGAATCTGGCTGCCCCGGCTGCGGGTGCAGTGACTGCTCAAAGGACAAAGGACAATTTATGACAACATCCAACACCCCGATCTATGCTTCCCAGGCACGTCCCTGGCTGAAATTCTACGATCAGAAGTACATTGACCAGACCATGCCCGCCTGCACGGCGTTTGAGCTCGTCTGCCGGCAGAACAAGAACCGGCTGGGCGAGACCGCACTGGAATACTATGGCCGCAAGTTCACCTACGCTGATTTTATCGTCAACGTCAAAAAGACAGCTGCCGCCCTGCGGGCCGCAGGCCTGAAAAAGGGCGATATCGCCACTGTGGTCAGTGTGATGACCCCGGAGATCATCTTTGCGTTCTATGCCGCCGACATGATCGGCGCGACTCTGAACCTGGTGGATCCCCGTTACAGTGTGGAGGGCATCCGTGAGTACATTGAAGAGGTGGATTCCCACCTACTGATCTGCCTGAATGTGGTGTATGAGCGCTGCCATCAGGCTGCCAAGCGCACCCATGTGGAGCATGTGGTGGTGCTCTCCCCGGCCGACTCCCTGCCGCTGCCTCTGGCGCTGGGTTACAAGGTCAAGAATCTCGACAAGAACAAGTACCATTCCAACGTCATCCACTGGAAGCAGTTCCTTGCTGCCGGGAAAGACGAGAGCATTGCCGCAGAACCCTATGACCCGGAGCACGCCTGCGTGGTGGTGCACACCGGCGGCACCACTGGCTCCCCCAAGGGCGTGATGCTGACCGATAACAACTTCAACGGCATTGCCATGCAGTTCTCCGCCTGCGACACGCTGTTTTCCAAGGGTCAGTCCCTGCTGAACATCATGCCCCCCTTCATTGCCTACGGCTTTGCCTGCGGTGTACATCTGCCGCTGACGCTGGGCATCAAGGTGGTTATCATCCCCAACCTCGACCCCAATAAGCTGGGCAGCCTGATCTGGAAGTACAAGCCCGAACACATGTTCGGCGTTCCCTCCCACTACCAGCAGCTGGCTGTTGACCCCAAGCTGCAGAACAAGGATCTCTCCTTCATCCGCAACTATGCCGCGGGCGGCGATGCCATCGCCCGGGGTGCCGAACAGACGGTCAACGACTTCCTGGCCGCTCACAACGTGGAATTCCCCATCGCCAAGGGCTACGGCATGACCGAGGCATCCTCTGCTGCCACCGCTGCTGCTGGTCGGAACAACAAGCCCGGCAGCGTGGGCCTGCCACTGGTCAGCACGCTGGTGTCCGCCTTTGAGCCGGGCACCGACACAGAGCTGCCCATCGGCCAGCGGGGCGAGCTGTGCATTTCCGGCCCCGGCGTTATGAAAGGCTACTACAACAAGCCTGCCGAGACCGCCGCCATCCTGCGCACCCATGCAGATGGCCGGGTCTGGGTGCACACCGGTGACATCGGCTATCTGGACGAGGACGGCTTTGTCTATCTGGACAGCCGGATCAAGCGGCTCATCATCCGTCACGATGGCTTTAAGGTGTTCCCCTCCATGATCGAAAATGTGGTCAGCCAGCATCCCGCCGTGCATCAGTGCTCTGTGGTGGGCTGCGCCGACAAGGATCATGTGCAGGGCCGCCTGCCTTTTGTCTATCTGGTGCTTGACCCTGCGGTTCCCGCCGCCAAGCGCAAGCAGATCATCAAGGAGCTGCGCCAGCTCTGCATTGAGGAGCTGCCCGAATATGTCCAGCCCGTGGGGTACAAGATCATCCCCGAAATGCCCCTGACACTGGCCGCTAAATTTGATTATCGCAAGCTGGAAGAAGAGATCACTCCCCGCGATTATTAAGCAGAATAATACACATTGGAAAGGATTCATGACGATACCATGAAAAAGAAACTGATTGGCCTGGCCCTTTCGGCCGCCATGCTGTTCTCTGTCCTGAGCGTTCCGGCCTTTGCAGCCGCCCCGGAAGAGAGCGCAGACCCCGCTCTGACCACTGAACAGACCGCTGCAGAGGAGGAGAACTGTTTCTTCACCTCCAGCAGCACCGAAGAAGAGAAGGAGCCCAACTCCATCACCTATGTTGCCCTGGGCGACAGCATCTGCGCCGGCATCGGCCTGACTACCGTTCAATATGCACATAACTTGATGGGCGTGGACGTTTCCTTCAACTTCAAGGGTTACCCCGAGGCCTGCTATGTGGGTCAGGTGGGCAAAAGCCTGAACCTCGACCGGGATCACGCCATCAACCTTGGCCTGCCCGGCGTGATGAGCAAGGATATGCTGGAGCTGGTCAAGACCGGCACCATGGCCGAGATGAACACCCTCTCCGGCTGCCAGTACAATTACCCCGAGTTTGTAGATTACATCAAAAGTGCCGATGTTATCTCCATCCAGCTGGGCTCCAATGATGCTTTTGTGCCCACCGTGGTCTCTTTTGGTGAGGCCACCAACTGGAAAAGTGAGGACCTGGCTTCCATCGTGCTCAGCGGCAACCTGCGCGGCAGCAGCAAGGAAACCGAGGACGCACTGAACGAGAGCCTGAAAAAGCTCAGCCTGACCCGCAGCGAGAAGGATGCCGTCTGGAACCTGTTCTTCTCTGGCATGAACAAGATCTGCGAGAACGCTTATCCCGAAAGCAGCAGCAACCTGCGCCAGATCGTGGCGACTGTCAAGGAACTGAACCCTGATGCTCAGATCCTGATCATCGGTGCCACCAACCCTGTGCCCCTGCTGCCCAGCTGGAGCAACTACTTCAGCAAGCTGAACAACTACGAAAAGCAGCTGGCCGATGTTTACGGTGCCACCTACGTTTCCATCCCCTTTGCTCAGACTGAGCTGGATGGCCACCCCACCGTCTCCGGCCACAAGTACATCGCCGACAAGATCGTCAAGGCAATCGAGGCCCAGCAGTAAAATGAAAGAGGAACAACCCTCTCAGTCAAAGCCTGCGGCTTTGCCAGCTCCCCCGAAAGGGGGAGCTTTTTTGATGCCGTAAAGTACAGCACCAAACCTCTCCCCTCGGGAGAGGTGGCATTGCGAGGCAATGACGGAGAGGGTCGTCCCTCTCGATGAAAAAATATTACTTTTCGTAACTCTGGGGCAGTTCGTTCTTGGGGTCCCGGTCCATCAGGGAGCGCACCGCCTCGGCGGCGCTCATGCCCTTGTTCACAACAGCGTTCACGGTCTGGACGATGGGCATTTCCACCTGATACTTGGCGGCAAGCTCCAGCGCGGCGGGCAGGGCGTTCATGCCCTCGACCACCATACCCACCTCCTTCACGGCCTGCTCCGGGGTCTCACCCTTGCCGATGAGGATGCCGGCCCGGTTGTTGCGGCTGTGCATACTGGTGGCGGTCACGATCAGGTCACCGATGCCGGCCAGACCGGCAAAGGTATGGACATTGCAGCCCATGGCCACGCCCAGCCGGGCAAGCTCGGCAATGCCGCGGGTGATGAGGGCGGCACGGGCGTTGTCGCCATAGCCCAGGCCGGTGGAGATGCCCACGCCCAGCGCAATGACATTCTTCATGGCACCGCTGAGTTCCACGCCCTTGATGTCCTCATTGGTGTACACACGCATGACGTTGTTGGTGAACACCGTCTGCACGAATCTGGCCGCTTCCATATCCTTGCTGGCCGAAACGATGGTGGTGGGCAGGTCGATCGCCACCTCCTCAGCGTGGGTGGGACCGCTCAGGGCCACCAGACGCACCCCCTTGGGGCCGCCCTCTTTGCCCAGCTCATCGGCCAGGATCTCCGTCATGGTGAACAGGGTATCCTTTTCAATGCCCTTGGCAACGTCCACAATGATCTGACCGTCCGGCACAAAGGGCCGGGCCTTGGCGGCGGTGGAGCGCACGAACACCGACGGCACCGCGAACAGCAGGATCTCCTTGTCCGTGCACACCTCTTCCACGCTCTTGGTGAACTTCATCTCTGCCGGAATGGTCATGCCGGGCAGATTGGGGTGGACCCGGGTGGTGGAAAGGTTGTCGATCTCCTGTTCCAGCGCCGACCACACGGTCACGTCATTGCCGCTCACCGTCAGCATCCGCGCCAGAGCCATGCCCCAGGTGCCTGCACCCAGAATACCAATTTTATGCTTCATTGTGTTTTGTCCTCCGTATGCGCCGGGCTGCTTGTGTGCCCGGCCTGTTCCCCGCGCTTCCTGCACGGGGCCTGTCTGATTCCATTTTACACGAAACATCGTACCGCGTCAACTCCTTGCCAGTCTGCACAAAGTTAACCGGTGTTTTCTTTTGTTTTTGGCCAGAGTGAAAGATTTTCGCCAATGGATTGCACTTGTCGCCATTTCATGCTATAGTATTTTGGTAGGAATTGTAGGATATGCTCTTGACCTGAACCATAGTTTAAGGTGTATCCTAAAGATATTCCACCGTTTTTTATCAATAAGGAAGAAAAATATGTTTGAAGCACTTCTTACCAACCGCACGGTCAGCGTGCTGTGGGAGGCCCTGCCCCGCATCCTGACGGCAGGCTTGACCATGACCATTCCCCTGACCCTGATCTCCTTCAACCTTGCCATGGTCATTGCAGTGGCTGTTGCGCTGGTGCAGTACGCCAATGTTCCGGTGCTGCGCCAGATCGCCCGGTTTTACATCTGGGTCATCCGGGGCACGCCGCTGCTGGTGCAGCTGTTCATCATCTTCTACGGCCTGCCCAGCCTAGGCATCATGCTGGATGCTTTTCCGGCAGCCGTCATCGCCTTTGCTTTCAACGAGGGTGCCTACTGCGCCGAGACCATGCGCGGCGCGCTGGAAAGCGTGCCCCAGGGCCAGCTGGAGGCCGGTTCCTGCGTGGGCATGACCTGGTGGCAGATCATGCGCCGCATCGTTCTGCCGCAGGCCCTGCGCACCGCCGTGCCCTCCCTGTCCAACTCCCTCATCAGCATGATCAAGGACACCTCTCTGGCCTCCAACATCACGGTGGCAGAGTTGTTCATGGCAGGCCAGCGTGTGGCAGCCCGCACCTACATTTTCCTGCCCATCTACTGCGAGGTGGCTGTGGTCTACCTGCTGTTCTGCACCATCATCACCAAGCTGCAGGCGCTGGTGGAGCGGCAGCTGAACGCACACGGCTTCCAGTGAGAAAGGGGTGGACGGTATGGCCATGTTAGAGATCAAAGACATCCACAAAACATTTTACACCTATGATGACAAGCCCCGCTTCCACATCGGGCCTTTCCCGCGCGGCAATGCCCGCCGGGTGCGCAGCGCACTGCACGTCCTGAACGGCGTGGACCTGAATGTGGAAAAGGGAGATGTTGTTGCCATTCTGGGCCCTTCCGGCTCCGGCAAGACCACCCTGCTGCGTTGCCTGAACTTTCTGGAGACCGCTGACAGCGGCACTCTGGTGTTCGACGGCGAATCCTTCGATCTTGGCAGGATCTCCCGGGCCGACATTGCCCGCCTGCGCAAAAAAACGGCCTTTGTGTTCCAGAACTACAACCTGTTCCGGAACAAGACCGCCCTGCAGAATGTGACCGAGGGCCTGATCGTTGCCCGCAGGATGCCCAAAGAGCAGGCGGATGAGATCGGCAGACGGATGCTGGAAAAGGTCGGTCTGGCCGACCGGGCCGACTACTATCCCCGCCAGCTTTCCGGCGGACAGCAGCAGCGCGTTGCCATTGCCCGCGCCCTTGCCACCGACCCGGAGATCATTTACTTTGACGAGCCCACCAGTGCCCTTGACCCGGAGCTGACCGGCGAGGTGCTCTCGGTCATGCGGAAGCTGGCCGAAGAGGGCATGACCATGCTGGTGGTCACCCACGAGATGGGCTTTGCCCGCAACGTCTCCTCCAAGACGGTATTCATGGAGAACGGCGTGGTGGTGGAGCAGGCCCCTTCCCACGAATTCTTTGCCCACCCCCGCGAGGAGCGGACCCGGGAGTTCCTGCGGAAGATCGAGCACACAGCATAAGGGATGGCCGACGGGGAGCTTTCCACGCAAATGCTTCGCCATTCCATCGCCCCCGCCCTATTGCCTTCGGCAACAGGGTCCCACCCCAGCGGAACATTTGCTTAGGAAACTCCCCGCCGTCCTTTTGATACAGCTTTTTCTATGAAAGGATCTTAACTATGAAGCGCAGAACTTTTATTTCGATGATGAGTGTCATGGCCGCCGCCGACGTTCTGACCCTGTCCGGCTGCTCCAACAGCAGCACCTCCACCGCCGCAAGCTCCGGTGCATCCTCTGCTGCCGGTTCCTCTGCTGACCAGTTGGCTGCCATTCAGGCCAGTGGCAAGCTGATCGTGGCACTGGAGGGCGCATGGCAGCCCTGGAGCTACCATGACGAGAGCGACACTCTGGTGGGCTACGACGTAGAGGTGTCCCGCGCCATTGCCGAAAAGCTGGGCGTGGAGCCGGAGTACGTGGAGAGCGACTGGGACAGCCTGTTCGCCGGTCTGGACGCTGGACGCGTTGACATGGTCTGCAACGGCGTGGAGGTCACCGACGAGCGCGCCCTGACTTATGATTTCACCACCCCCTACGGTTACATCCACACCGCTCTGGCCGTCCGCAAGGACAACGACGAGATCAAGACCTTTGAGGACCTGAAGGGCAAGACCACTGCCAACAGCCTGGCTTCCACCTACATGGAGCTGGCTGAGAGCTACGGTGCCACCGTGCAGGGCATCGACACCCTGGAGGAGACCATCCAGCTGCTGGCTGCCGGACGCATTGACGCAACCCTGAATGCGGATGTCTCCTTCTACGATTACCTGAACGTCCATCCGGATGCCGACTTTAAGATCGTGGCCCAGACTGAGGATGCCTCCCACGTTGCCATCCCCCTGCGCAAGGGCGACAACAGCGCCACCCTGCTGGAAGCCGTCAACAACGCCATCGATGAGCTGCGCGCCGACGGCACCCTGAAGGAGCTGAGCGAGAAGTACTTCGGTCAGG
>UMEP01035325.1_pt1 | contig 11783 bp, 6 predicted proteins | sample 1964771 | NCBI WGS metagenome assembly UMEP01 (sample SAMEA4836022, study PRJEB28245) | human gut metagenome | biome: gut microbiome; material: fecal sample | place: Denmark | collected 2008 | reverse complement strand
ACGACCGGGGAGAGCTTCAGGCAACTGCAACGAAAGATGAAACAACTGGGGGCATTGTCGGTTATCGGGGTGTTTCTTGGGAAAACTATATAATAATTACGAAGTATGGGAAATAAAGAAATTACCAATTTTTTAGATGAATATGTACAAATTCCAAATCCTCAATATGCTGTCATGTTAAAAGGAGCCTGGGGATGTGGTAAGACCTTTTTTATTCAACAATGGATTAAAACATTGAAAAATGGTGATGTAGAAAAAGACGAGTTGAATTGGAAGCCTATCTATATATCATTGTTTGGTCTTACAGAGGTTCAACAAGTAACTGAAAGTATAAATAAGGAAATCTATCCCTGGCTATACAGCAAAGGAGCAAAATTCATCAAGAATTTCCTAAAAGCCGCATCAAAAATAGCACTGAAATATGATATAGATGCGGATGGTAATGGGAAAAATGAAGGAAGCGCAACTTTTAATTTAGATTCTATCCTATTGTTAAAGGAGGATAATAGTGAAATAAGGGGTAATAAGATTCTCATTTTTGATGATTTTGAAAGATGCAATATCAACTTTGAAACTTTATTGGGCTACATAAATTATTTTTCGGAACATTGCAAATGTAAGATAATCATTATCGGGGATGAATCCAAACTGAGTATAAAAGAAAGTGAGAGCACTAATTTGAAATTCAGTGATTTTAAAGAAAAGACCATAGGCAGGACTTTTGAGATAAAAACAAACATTAGTGAGGCGGTGGATTTTTTCATTAATGAATTAACTCCCAACAATCGGAATTTATTATTGGAAAACAAAGAATTAATCATACAAATATTCGAAGCTTCCGATTCTCATAATTTAAGAATATTACGCCAATGTCTTAATGACTACAACAGAATTGTTATGGCCTTACCTGAGCATTACCATGAATCCCTCCAATACCATAATGTTATAAGTTCTTTACTGGCTAACTTCATTGCTGTATATTTCGAATATAAAAGTGGAAATACGGAAATTGCTGAAATATTTAATAGGATGACAATGTTATCTAATAATAATTCAGAAACCAATAAAAAACGGGAAAAAATATTATCGAAATACCGTTCTGCCAGAAAAAATAGAAGATTGGTGCTATTTGATGATTTTATTGTTGAAAAAATAATCTATTATTTGAATAATGGCTCTTTTAACACAGAATATCTTCAATACTCTCTTGATATAAGGGATACTGAAATTAAAAGTTGGGAACATTTGTATGATTATTGGCGGTTAAGCAATGAAGAATATAAAAAATATTATGATGAAACCATTGCCTATTATTCAGGTGATAAATGTGATAATTTAAAAGACTTATTTGCTATTATCAGTATATTTTCCGTACTAAGCCATAATCAACTTTTATTAGTTTCCGCAGATGAAATCATAGAAATAGGGAAAAAAAACATAGACAGATTAATGGCAAAAAACAACGATCTAAGTGATTTGGTAGCAAGTCAAAACATGGTGGATTCCGGATTAAGATCTCACCCTGATTTCAAATGTAATGAACTATCAAAAAATTTGCTTCAATATTTTGACAAGATTTTTAAAGAAAGTAAAAGTCGGTATCCCAATAGGGTATCTGTTATGTTAGAGAATTTAGATAATGAAAGTTGTAGGGGGCTTAAAGATGCACTTAAAAAAGTTGTACCTTTAGAAAATATGCAATATATAGACACTCCATTCTTTAAATTTGTGGACCCACAAAAAGTGGCTAACCGAATTATGGGATTATCCAATGAATCGAAGAATACATTCTATCAGTTTCTGCTTTACAGGTATGATGCATTAATTAATGATATGGCAGAAGAAATGCCTAACTTAGAATTAATAGGAAAGGCTCTAAAAGAAAAAGCAGAGCAGACAGAACTGATAGAGAAGTTTTCTCTAAATCAAATTATATCAGTGATTGAAGAAATAGTAGAACAGTTAAAACAGGAATAATAAGAATCATCTTATAGAAGCGTAATATATAGCGGCTTCATCCGTGCTTTAGTGCCGGATGGAGCCGCTTTTTTTGTGCCCGTATGCGGGGAAAACGGGGATTATGGAAGAAAAATAAGGAAAATCATTCCCTACTATGGAAATACTATGGATTGTGCCTGCGCGGAGTTGCGCACCTTTGCAGCGTAACCAATACGGAAGGATATGGAAATAATAACGATGGACAATGAGGTCGTGAAGACGATGATGGAGAAGATAGACCGCATAGCGGACTATGTTTTCAAGAAAGATAACGTGCCGAAGGAGGAAGCGGAAATCCTGCTGACGAGCGAGGAGGCGGCGGACCTGCTGAAAATCAGCACGAGGACACTGCAACGGATGCGAAAGGACAAGACTATTCCCTACATGATGGTGAGAAGCAAATGCCGGTACAGACTGACGGATCTGGAGGAATGCGTGAGACGGAAAATCGTACACTGCAATCCCAAGACGCTGGAGGAGTTCAAGCATAACTACCTGATGACAAGAAAGGAGGCGGATGATGGAAGGGATTGGTAAGGAAATGTTCGAGGAATGGATGAAGCGCCTCATGGAACGGATTGACCGGCTGGACAGCATTATATCGGTGCTGATAAACAAGGAAGCGGCAGGCGTGAAGTACATGGACGGAGAACGGCTGTATGACAATCAGGACCTGTGCGAGATGCTGAGAACGAGCAAACGGTCGCTACAGCGGTTCCGCAGCGAATACGGACTGCGTTACCAGAAAATCAGCCGCAAGACCTACTACAAGGAATCGGACGTGCTGGAGTTTATCAGCCGGAACATGGAAGAGGTGACGCTGGACGGCAAAAAGCTGCTGAAAGTGAAGGAAGGAACGGGAAAGAAAGCTCCGGGCAAAACGGCGAAAGGGAAAAAAGGAGGCAGAAGGAATACCGGGACTGAAAAGCGCACGTGAAACGGAGGCGAAAAGAGAAACCGGAAGTGGATGGTGAACCGGATGTAAACGGGAAGCTGAGGGTGAGCCTGATGCAAACCGGGACTGAAAGGTGAACGGGAAACCGGAACGAAAAGAGAAACAGACCTGCACGGGAATACCGGCGGGACTATCATCAAACAATAAAAAAATCAATCAATGGAACAGAAAAAGAAAAAGCAAGAGGATGTACTGGTCGTCCGCGACGAGAAGACGGGCGAAATCAGTGTGGTTGCCGGACTGGATGCCAGGGGCTATCCCAAGAGGGCACAGGCAAAGGCGGAACACTCGCAGGAGTTTTTGCGCTTTGACCGCCACGGGGATGCGATAGACAATTTCATGAGAAATTTCTACCGCCAGTGTAAGGAGCCGACGCGATTCGGTTTCTACAGGGTGGCAGCGGACACGGTGGAAGCTCTGCTTCCGGTTATCAAGGACCTGCTGAAAGACCCTGTGGCGAATGCTGACCTGCTCGCACCGCATAAAGTGGATACATCGGCGTACCAGCAGGCTGAGGAACAGCAGACTACAGAGGAGGCGAAAAAAGAAAATGCCGAAACGGAGACTGAAGAACAACAGACTGCGGAGGAGGTGAAAAAAGAAAATGCCGAAACGGAGACTGAGGAACAGCAGGCTGCGGAGGAGGCGAAAAAAGAAAATGGCGAAACGGAGGCTGAGGAACAGCAGGTAACTGAGGAGGTGAAAAGAGAAAATACGGAGGAAAACAATGTGGAACAGAAAACGGACGAGAAAATGGAAGAAATGAAACAGAAAAATCAGGAACAGCAGCCGCAGGCGGTGGAAACGCAGACGGTACAGGGACAGCAGCCCGCACAGGAAGGGCAAGCGCAGGCAAAACCGGAGAAACCGAACCTGATTGCGGACAGCGATGTGGACTGGAAGGAACTGGAACAGTTCGGTGTGAAAAGGGAAAACCTGTCTGAAAAGGACATGAAAGCCCTGATGAACTACGGGAAAACAAAGCTGGTGACAGTGGAACCGGTGCTGGGCGGAGAACGCTACGAGCTGCAAGCCCGACTCTCGTTGCAGAAAGCGGAAGACGGAAAGCTGAAACTTACCCCCCACTTCGTACGCCATGAGCCGAGACTCGACGTGCCATACAACGGCTATACATTCACGGACGAGGACAAGCAGGCACTGAAACAGACGGGTAACCTGGGTAAGCTGGTGAACGTTGCCGATACGAAGACCGGAGAGATGCGCCTGGCGTATGTCAGCATCGACCGACTGACGAATGAGATTGTGGACGTACCGACGAACAAGGTGCGCATCCCGAACCGGATCGGACTGACGGAACTGTCGAAGGCGGAACAGGAAATCCTGCGTGCGGGGCTGGCACTGCCCAAGGAGGTGACACTGAAGGGCGGGCGAAAGTTCGAGGCCATGCTGCAGGTTAACGCTGACAAGCGCGACGTGGAGTTTGTGCCGGAGCATCTGTGGCAAGGACAGTCGCAACGACGCGGAAACGGACAGGAGAAAAAACAGAAAAGCCCGGAAGCCCCGGATGCTACCGGACAGCAGCAGAAGGAAGACGGGAATCAGGAGAACGGACAGCGGCGCAACCGCTCGTGGACGAACGAGGACGGAAGCATACGTCCGATAGGCAAATGGAAGGACGACAAATTCACGGAACAGCAGAAGGCGGACTATGTGGCGGGCAAGGTCGTGGTGCTCGCCAACGCGAAGGATGACAAGGGACAGCCATGCACAAAATACCTGAAGTTCGACCGCGAGAAAGGCAGACCGCTGACCTATTCGGAAAACCCTGACCTGGCACAGACCGTTGCCCCGTCGAACGAGAGCCGCACACAGCTTGCGGTGAACAACGAGGGCAAGACGAACGAGGCAACCAAACATGTGAAGGAGCCGCTTCAGCAGGGACAGACCGCACCGAAGGACGACGCCCAGAAACAACAGCAGGAAAAACCGAAGAAAAGCAAAGGCATGAAGGTATCCTGAGTGCCACCACTAAATCCATTACAAGAGAATAAACAACGGATTGAAACGGGGCCTCATGCGCCATGTACCGCATATCCCACGGATACCGGTGTACCCCGTTCCACTCCACAAGGAACAAAAGTATCAATGATTAAAACAGAAAATGTATGATTACCATATTGGCAGAAAAACCGAGCGTGGCGCGTGAGATAGCACGCATCGCCGGAGCAATAAGAAAGGAAGAAGGATTTTATACAGGAAACGGCTACCATGTGACATGGGCACTGGGACATCTGGTACAGCCTGCCCTGCCTGAGGGCTACGGCTTCAAGGGATTCAGCAGGGACAGCCTGCCGGTGATACCGGAGGAGTTCATGCTGATACCCCGCCAGGTAAAGACGGACAAGGGCTACAAGGCGGACGCGGCAGCGGTGAAACAGATAAAAGTGATTACGAAACTGTGGAACGAGAGCGACGGCATAATAGTGGCAACGGACTGCGCACGCGAAGGGGAACTGATATTCAGATACCTGTATGCCTATACGGGCTGTACGCTGCCCTTCCGCCGCCTGTGGATAAGCTCGCTTACGGACACCGCCATCCGCAAGGGATTGAAGGAACTGAAGGACGGGCATGAATATGACGACCTGTATCTGGCGGCAAAGGCACGCAGCGAGGCGGACTGGCTGGTGGGCATCAACGGCACGCAGGCACTGACCGTAGCCGCAGGACGGGGCACGTATTCGGTGGGACGCGTGCAGACACCCACGCTGGCAATGGTCTGCAAGAGGTACTGGGAGAACAGACGCTTTACGCCGGAACCGGTACACCAGCTGCATTTCTCGGTGACACCGGCGGGTACGGATACGGTAGTGAAGTTTTCCTCGGTAAAGAAATGGCAGGACAAGGAAGAGGCGGCTGCATCATACAATAAGGTAAAGGCGAAGATGTGCGCCACCGTCACCAAGGTGGAAAAGAAGGAGAAGGTGGAGAACCCGCCGCTGCTGTACGACCTGACCACACTGCAGAAGGAGGCGAACACGAAACACGGATTCACGGCGGGACAGACGCTGGAGCTGGTGCAGAAGCTCTATGAAGCGAAGCTCGTCACCTATCCGAGAACATCGAGCCGCCATATTCCGGAAGATGTGTTTGCTGAAATACCGCTGCTGTTTGAACGGCTGGCAGGACACTCCGCCCTTGCGGAGAAAATCGGGGAACTGGGAGAACTGAACCGCCGTTGTGTGGATGCCTCGAAAGTGACTGACCACCATGCCCTGCTGGTGACGCCCAACCGCCCGCTTGCCCTGTACAAGAACGAGCAGATCATCTACGACATGATTGCCGGACGCATGGTAGAGGCATTTTCGGAGGAATGTGTGAAGGATACGGCTACCGTAGTAGCGGAGGTGGCGCCGGACGCAGGCGAAAGATGCGAGAGCCTGACATTTGAGGCGAAAGGCTGCATCGTGCGCAAGGCAGGCTGGCGCGGCGTGTACGGAGAGTACGGCGAGGACAGCGGCAATACGGCATTGCCGGACTGGGCGGAAGGCGACACACTGGTGATGGCGGGATGCTCGATGAGTTCGGGCATGACACGACCGAAACCGCTACATACGGAAAGTTCGCTGCTGGCAGCGATGGAGACCGCCGGACGCGATGATGTGGAGGATGAGGAGGCACGCCAGGCCCTGAAGGACTGCGGTATCGGCACACCCGCCACACGTGCCGCAATCATCGAAACGCTGCTCAGAAGGGAATACATGGTGCGTGTGAAGAAATCGCTGGTGCCGACGGAGAAAGGGCTTGCCCTGTATTCCATTGTCAAGGAGATGGACATCGCCAATGTGGAGATGACCGGACGCTGGGAAGCGGAACTGGCAAAGATTGAACAGGGAAAGACACCGCATGAGGCTTTTATGAGGGACATAGAAAGCTATACCCGCAAGATTACCACGGACCTGCTTGCGTGTGACCGTATTTTCGGGCACAAGGCATCGGGCTGTACCTGCCCCAAATGCGGCACGGGCACGATGCAGTTCTACGGCAAGGTTGTGCGTTGCGACAATCCGGACTGCCTGCTGCCCGTGTTCCGCCAGATAGCGGGCAAGACACTCACCGACGAGGAAATGACCGGTCTGTTGACGGAAGGAAAGACGGCGATGCTCGGCGGGTTCAAGAGCAAGCAGGGCAAGCCCTTCAGCGCTGCGGTGACTTTTGATGCGGAGTTCAACACGAAGCTGGTGTTTGCGGAGAGTAAAGGCGAAAGAAAAGGTACGAAAACGAAAGGAAGAAGAAAATAATGAGTAATTTTGCCACTGATTCATGTCATAATCTGTTTCAACCTGGTTGTACTTTTTATTTACATGGATTTAGTGGTGGCACCCGGAGGGATACCGGGTGCCTTTTTCTAATCTTCCATCCAGCGATATTTGCGCGTGTATCCACCCTCCGTTTCAAAAATGCGGTCATCATCTGATAATACGCTTTTCAATATATGTCCAGCATCTTTGGCTGCTTGCTCAAAAGCGTAATCATGAGGTTTGCCAGCATTTATGTAACGGAAATACAATACTCCAAGTGGATAATGTTCCCAATAATAATTATCTCCACCGATAAAATCTCTTGCTGAGAACCATTCTCCCTTGCGATTTTTACACCAGCAATAAACGGCTCCTTGTAAAAAATCTCTTATACGCTGCATGTCGCTTGCGCTGATTCCATGAACAACTTTAATGGTTGTATTATCTCCTTTAAGCATATGGTTTTATATAAAAAATCTAATTGCAAAGTTATCAATAAATCCACTAAATCCATCATAAAATGAAACAGAACAAGAAAACCGCTCCGGCGGAGCTGTCCTACTACGGGCTGTATCTGCTGGACTATCTGAGAAAATATCATCCGGACAAAGTATCAGACACCCCATTCATTACTGGAAGGGAGGAAGCCGCCTCGGAAACATTCGAGAAGGAAAGGACGGCGGGAAGTACGGTGGAAGCCGCACAGGAGGAAGCCATGCGCGTCCTGCTCGAAGGGCTGCACTTCTCCCCCTACGCACTGTTGCTTGAGGTGGTGGAAAACGAGTTTTCCGAAGAGGTGCAGGAACAGGAACGCGAGGCGTTCTGCCGGGAGATATTCCCGCATCTGAAAAACCTGTTTGCCGGCTATCCCACAACGGACGACACATTCGCCCTGTCGCCCGAACACGACCTGCTCTATACGGAGCTGACGGGTGCGATAATGCTTTATCTGGAGGCTTATGGCGTTTAACAAGAAGCAGAGGCTCAGGGAAAACATCGAGGCGATACGGACGGCATTCACACTGGAGAAGGAACAGCGCACGCCCACCGCACGGGAAAGGGCGCTGCTGGAGAGGTACTGCGGCTTCGGGGGACTCAAGTGCATACTGAATCCCGCCAGGGAACTGACGGATGCCGTACACTGGGCGAAATCAGACCTCGAACTGTTTGCCCCGACGGTGGAGCTGCACCGTCTGATACGGGAGAACAGCCGGGACGAAACGGAGTACAGGCGGTATGTGGACTCGCTGAAGGCATCGGTACTGACGGCATTCTATACGCCGCAGGCCATTGCGGACACCATAGCGGATGTGCTGCACGACCGCAAGGTACGCCCAAGGCTGGTGCTGGAGCCGTCGGCGGGTATGGGCGCATTCATCAGCCCGGTATTGTCGAACAATCCGCAGGCGGAGGTGATGGCATTTGAGAAAGACCTGCTGACGGGCAAGCTGCTCGGACACCTGTACCCGCAGCAGAAGATACGCACGGAGGGGTTCGAGAAAATAGAAAAGCCGTTTCTGAACCATTTTGACCTTGCCATCTCCAATATCCCTTTCGGGGATTTCGGAGTGTTCGATGCGGAGTTCAGCCGCAGCGCATCCTTCGGCAGACGTTCGGCACAGAAAGCCATCCATGACTATTTCTTTCTGAAAGGTCTGGATGCGGTGCGTGACGGCGGCATCGTGGCGTTCGTCACCTCGCAGGGGGTGTTGAACAGTTCGAGGGTTTCCGTCAGGAACGAGATGTTCAGCAAGGCGAATCTGGTATCGGCAATACGACTGCCCAACAACCTGTTTACCGACAATGCGGGCACGGAAGCCGGCAGCGACCTGATCATCCTGCAAAAAGACCTGCAAAAGAAGGGACTGACACAGGAGGAACGGGTGCTGACCATCATACAGACGGAACATAACGGCGGACTGACGGACAACGCCTATTTCGCCTACCACACGGAACGTATCATACATACCGATGCGAAGAGGGGTACCGACCCGTACGGAAAACCGGCGATGGTATATACGCACAGCGGAGGTGTGGAGGGCATTGCCATGGACCTGTACAGGATGCTGTCGGAAGACCTGTCGGCACGGCTGGACATGGAACGCTACAACGGTATGGGGCATGAAAGAGAGGATGTGCGGCAGAACATTGCCGTACTGACCGAGGGTATTGAGGTGAAAAGAGAAAATTCCGCTTCGGCTGCGGGTGAACTGGAGGAGATGAAAAGAGAAAACTCCGCTTCGGTTGCGAGAGAACGGGAGGAGATGAAAAGAGAAAATACCCATCCGGTTGAGGGTGAACGGGCGGAGGTGAAAAGAGAGAACTCCGCTTCGGCTGCGAGAGAACTGGAGGAGATGAAAAGAGAAAATATCCATCCGGCTGCGGGTGAACGGACGGAGGTGAAAAGAGAAAACTCCACCTCTGTTGCGGATGTAGCGGACGGGACAAAACGGGAAGAAAACAGTGTGCAGCCGAAAGCGCAAGCCATGACCGGCATGTCGCAGGAAGCGCAAAGCAGACAGACGGGAGGAACGGTAATGGACCTGTATGACCTGTTCGGCTATACGCAGGAGGAAAGACGGATGGCTGAACAGGGCCTGAAACCGGACAGGAAGAAAGGCGGAAAGTACAAAGGGAAGAAACCCGTGCAGCCGACACTGTTCTCCCTGCCAGTGGAGAATACGGAAAGGACAACGGACAAGGGAAATACGGAAGCGGTTGCCGGCATCAGCCCGGAAGAGGCACGCGAAATGGACGAAATCATACGCGGCGGAACGGATGCGCCGACGGCTGCCGAAACGGAGGCGGCTCTCCCGACAACGGAAAAGACGGACCCCGGCACCGCAACGGAAGAATCCTATGACCCGGAAGATGAAGTGTACCGCAGTCTGGACTGGGAAACGAACCCGCCCATCAACGGATTCTATGAAATGATGATGGACCTCACGCCGGAACGACGTGCGGAGCTGCGCCGGCTGGGAAAGACGAAGATGGAAGCCAACGCCGCCAGACAAGCGACCGGAACAACGGAGGCGAAAAGAGAAAAAGCCGATGCGGGGAAAACGGCGGAAACGCAGGATACGACTGCTACGGTAGTCTATCCGGTGGAAAACGGATTCGAGGCGGAAAGAAAGCGCCGGATTGCGGAGGTGGAAGAAGCCATGCGCAGGGAGGAAGCCGCCCTGACACCGGAAGAGCGGCAGCGCAAACGGGAGGAGGAAATGATGCCGCGCCCGTTCAAGGGCATACTGGAGCCGCACCTGAAGGACGGCTCGCTGGCATGGGAATACACGGCAGGCGTACGGTTCCAGGTGGGCGTGCTGAAGGATGTCACCCGCTACGGCGCCACATTCCAGCCGCTGGACATGGACGGGATGCAGGCACAGAAGGCACAGCTATACATAGACCTGCGCAACACCTACGAACGGCTCTATGCCTACGAAGCGGAGAAGCACGAAGAGAACGAAATGCTGCGCCGCCACCTGAACACCTACTATGACGAGTTCGCGATGCGGTACGGCTGCCTGAACGCCAAGCAGAACGTGAAGCTGCTGATGATGGATGCCTCCGGGCGCAACATGCTGGCACTGGAACGCAGCGAGGGCGGCACGATGGTGAAGGCGGACATATTCGACCGCCCCGTTTCCTTTTCGCAGGAAACGGCAGTCGCCGCGGAATCGCCGGAGGAAGCCCTGTCCGCCTCGCTGAACCTGTATGGCGGAGTAAACCTGCCCTACATGGAATCCATCTGCGACATGCCGCAGGCGGACATGCTGGAGGCACTGAAAGGACGGGTGTTCTACAACCCGCTGGCAGAGGGCTACGAGATAGCCGACCGCTTCATAGCCGGGAATGTGGTACAGAAGGCCGCCGATGTGGAGGAATGGATAAGCGGACACGGGGAGCACGGGATGCTGCCGCAGGCAAAGGAGTCGCTGGAAGCGCTGAAAGAAGCCATGCCGGAACAGATTCCGTTTGAGGAACTGGACTTCAACTTCGGGGAACGATGGATACCCACGGGCGTGTATGCCGCCTACATGAGCCGTCTGTTTGACACGGACGTGCGTATAAGCTACTCGGAGAGCCTTGACGAGTATTCGGTGGCGTGCAGCCACAGGACGATGAAAATCACCGACGAGTTTCTGGTGAAGGGGTACTACCGCCACTATGACGGGATGCACCTGCTGAAACACGCCCTGCACAACACCTGCCCCGACATGATGAAGAAGGTCGGCGAGGACGAGAACGGGAACGACATAAAGGTGCGGGACAGCGAGGGCATACAGCTGGCAAACGCGAAGATTGACGAAATCAGAAACGGATTTACGGAATGGCTGGAAGAGCAGTCGCCGGAGTTCAAGAAACGGCTGACGGACATGTACAACAACAAGTTCAACTGCTTCGTACGACCGAAATATGACGGCTCGCACCAGAAATTTCCGGAACTGAACCTGAAAGGACTGGGAATCACAGACCTGTACCCCAGCCAGAAGGACTGCATCTGGATGCTGAAACAGAACGGCGGAGGAATAGCCGACCACGAGGTGGGAACCGGCAAGACGCTGATC
>UMEP01007077.1_pt1 | contig 11861 bp, 6 predicted proteins | sample 1964771 | NCBI WGS metagenome assembly UMEP01 (sample SAMEA4836022, study PRJEB28245) | human gut metagenome | biome: gut microbiome; material: fecal sample | place: Denmark | collected 2008 | reverse complement strand
ATGAACACTTCGCCGAACGGCACGTACTCTATGTGCTGTACCACTTCACCGTCCAGATTGCTGATGTAGCTGCTGCTGCCTAGATGGTCGGTATGATAGTAGAACTGTAGGTTCTCGTATGCGTCGCCTTCCAGGAAGTTGTCCTCCGGTGCGTTGGCCTGAGCCATGGCAGCTTCCATCGTGCCGTCGTCACAGCAGAAACCTTCACTGTCCACATTGTCGTCGTTGTTCGTTCCGTTGCATGGCATCCCAAATATAGCATAATTTTCTTTTGAGGTCTGCAGCTGTTGACTATATTTAACATCATAGTCTACATTTACCGCGTCAGCCTCTTTGCCGGCATATTGTATGCGCCTCGGATCTGCGCCGTAGGATGCGAAGTCACCTATCTTTGATACGATGCGCTGGCTGCCTATATAGATGTGCTTGGTGTAGCGTCCGCCCTGATTTGCCACAAGATAAGGGCTCACGTAGAGTGAGAACCTGGCCGTGTTGGTGCGTCCGCCGGCAAACTCTGAGTTCACATATACCTGTTCGCTCTCTCCGCTGGTCTTCACTGTGCGCTCGCCGTCAGCGTCATACCAGTAGTTGGTCACGAATCCGTCGTCGTCAGAGGCCAGCAGACGGTTCTCCTCGTCCCATTTCAGCTTGCGCTCTTCTGTGTCAATTTTGTTATGCTCATCATTGAGCGTTCGGTTTATCATTTTGATTGTAAATAAAATATCCGCAATCTGCCTATATTCCTCGTAGAGACGCAAAATTTTGCGTCTCTACTGGCGGGGTGATAACTGATATTCATATTTTTGATTTATATACTTCATTTGGCATTATTTGATGAAATTATATCAGCATTTGAATTTGTTGAAAATTCAATAGCACAATGCCCAGCATCAGGAAATGAAAAATTAGAAATTAAATATTTAGAATTTGCTCGCAAATGAAAATCCTTGTTTACAACGATGCTATCGTTGTAAGTTATTAAATAGGCATCGTCAATACTAAAAATAAAAATAGGAATAATAATAGGAACTGAATAACAAATAATATGCTTGTCCAAGCTATCATTGTCAATCCGTGAGCAATATCAGGATGGGCTATAGAAGCAAGTCTATCTAATAGGCTCATGCCTAATAAATAGATTATGCTGATTATTATATTCAAAACAACTGCGATGATAATTCTCATTTCAAAGGCTTAGCTAAAATTGAGTGATTATGAAGAATAAAACAAAACTTTTTATTGCCTGTTGTTATTTTTATAGTGTCGGCAAACTCTGAGTTCACATATACCTGCTCGCTCTCGCCGCTGGTCTTTACTGTGCTCTCGCCGTCTGCGTCATACCAGTAGTTGGTCACGAACCCGTCGTCGTCAGAGGCCAGCAGGCGGTTCTCTTCGTCCCATTTCAGTTTGCGCTCATGGGCTTTCTCGTCTGTTGTTCCGTCTTTCTTCGTGCGTCCGGTGTTGACGTACACGAGGTTTCCGTTCGCGTCATACTCGTAGGCATGGTTGTTGCCGGTCTTCTGGCTCTCGTCTGGAGTGGCTTCTGTGCGGCGGTCGCCTATGTCATAGGTCGAGGTTGTCACGTTGCCGTCCGCATTTGTTACACGTACAAGTCGCTGGATTCCGTCGTATTCGAGCGTCGTGGTGATGTCCCGTCTGGATCGCTTTCCTGTATGCTCTTCAGAGTCTTTCCGCTGCCGCTCGTATGTGTTTTATCCAGAACTCGCGTATATATATTCATGGATGATACTGGTAACATGTTCCATAACGTCATATTTGAATAATAGAGAATCACAATTTAAGAAGTTGTATAATTGCACTGTTATAATCCCAAATATCGAAATAAGTTTTTATTTCAGTATCTGGAAATACGCCTTTTTGCGTATACACATATGGTGTAATAATTATTTTATTTTCAGTTAAGGATAAACTGATTGTTTTATACGTTTTATACAATGTCTTCCAACTTTTAATGTGCAATTCTTTTAGGACATTTTTTTGTATCCCATTTGTAATTTGTATCCCTGAATTACTATATTGTAAAGCTTCATTAATTATATTCTCAATATTATGAATTTCACAATTCGATGTAATAAAGCAAGGTGTATGCGCAACCCATAATCCTATTTCATTTTTCGATTCTGGATAAACAATAAACTCTGTTGCCGATTTACATATTGTTATTTGTTTATTTATAGCCATATATAATTTTATAATTGATTAAATTGTTATTTACTTAATAACTTGTATATTTACTTCTACTCCGTTAGATTTTCCATATTTAGTAGCTTCTTGTAAAACTTTTACTTGTGATGGAGAAGCACCCCTTGGAATAGCTATGTCCAAAGTTCTTTTTGTTATATCTTCTTCTGAGATGATAACCCCATTCCAACGTTTTCCTTTGAATTTTGCTACTTTATCGATAATACCTTTTTAAGGTAGAAAATAAAACTTTTCCATTTTGATAACTCTTTGCATTAAGGTCTATACTTTTTATGCTCGTTGCAACACCATTCAGGAATTTATCTATTACCGGGAAATTTCCTTTCAAGTTTTTTCCTAATTGTTCCTCAATTATTAAACAACGTTCAAGCCACGGTAAAGACCAGACACTTTTACTGCTTGCTTTAAAAGCAGCAAGAATAGTCTTTCCCTTTCTTCCTACTATAGACAAAGGGATAATTGTTGCCCCTTGATAAATCAGCTCATTATTGAATGATTCTTCTGCATGGCTATAGGCTTTTTTCTATGAAACTATTTTTTCCAAAAATAAAATTTCCAATAGAAGCAAAAATATTACTTGTATACTTATGATAATATTTTCCTCTAATTTCTTCTAAGATTTGATATCGAGATACACCTGATGGTATTAAATTACCAGCATAATCAAATCCAGGCACATAATTAGCCATAGACCAAACATAAAAGTTTTGGTCATTGACAAACCAATCATTTCCATCAGGGTCGATATATTTTATAGGATTGTTATTTGAATAACAATAGCTACTGATATTTGGATATTTTTCTTTCAATGGATCTGTTGACATCCATAAGCTCAACCTAGAATCATAGTATCTCGCACCATAGTAATACAGTCCTGTCTCCTCATCAAATTCCTTCGCATTGAAGAGGTAAGGCGTATTCCAGATGTTGTTCCGCTCTTCAATGAACACTTCGCCGAACGGCACGTACTCTATGTGCTGTACAACTTCACCGTCCAGATTGGTGATGTAGCTGCTGCTGCCCAGATGGTCGGTATGATAGTAGAATTGCAGGTTCTCGTAGGTGTCGCCTTCCTGGAAGTTGTCCTCCGGTGCGTTGGCCTGAGTCATGGCAGCTTCCATCGAGCCATCGTCACAGCAGAAGCCTTCGCCGTCCACATAGTCGTCATTGTCCGTTCTGTTGTACGGCACCCCAAATGTAGCATAATTTTCTTTGATTGCCTGCAGTTGTTGACTATATTTAACATCATAGTCCACATTTACCGCGTCGGCCCGCGCACGCCTGTAATACGGCCCATGCTGTCGATGTTGGTCACGACCGTGCCGTTGCCCAGCTGCTGCGTTATCTGCGTAAGGTGGTCGGGATCGTTGGTGTCGTATACAGGTCGTTTCATGTCAAAAATTTTATGGCATCTTAGAGGCAGCTCTTTTGAGCTGCAAAAGACGACAAATTGAAGCTTAAAAAGCCATCGAATGCAAGCTATTTGACCGTCTCTTTTTATTGCTATCTGATATAACTGTTATTTATTATTCATTCATAGGAAACTTCAATGACATTTTTTGTATAAATTTATTTTTTCCACAACGACACCTATGTCGCATATACTACTTTCAGTAAAAAACATTTTATATATTACCAATGCTTACGAGCAAACTCAAAAAAAGTTATAACTTTTTTGTCTATAGATTCAAAATCTATACCGTTTTTGTTTAAATAATAATAAATTATTTCGTTATTTAAACGCTCGCGAATTTGTCTTTTTTTATAAAAGTTTACATTTTCAAAAGGTAAGGCATATCCCTTTTCATAGAATATCCATTTATCCTCCTTATACACTTGAATCAATCTTTCATTTTCACTTTGATTCAAATAATAAAACATATATTTGGGATATGTCAAATTATTTGACATAGCACACATTATCAAATTACATTCTAATTTTATTTGGATCTGCTTACAAAGATTTATTAATCCATCTTCATAGTTTGAAATAAAAAAGATTTTATCTTTATAAAATTCATTTTTCCAACAACAAAATCTTGGTAAATGTTTTCCCCCACTTGGAGGATTGATGAATTTATCAATGTCAAAAATGTTGTTATATATATCCGCTTTTTTTTCTTTTAGCTCAGATTTATATATTATTTTTATTGCATCGAGGATTTTATTAAAATCCTCGATGCAAAAGATAGAAAATACACAATAATTAAAGTTCGTAATCATTTTATCTTATAAAATTTATTTCTTGAGTTTGGATCATTTTTTTGTACAATATTTTTATGGTGTCTTAATGAACTACTTCGAGTATCATATTCAATATTTGTATGTTTACCTTGTTTATCGAATTGGATGTCAGGCCGATTATTACCTACGATATTACCATCAACATCAACTTGTTTTTGATTTTTCCTTATATTTGTCACATCTTTGTCTTTTTTCAAGATATTTATCATGTTATCAATTTTTTCGTTGTGTTTTTTGCCTCCATGTGGTTTTGCATTACCATCATTAGGCTTAATTTTAGAATTACTACTATTCAACAGTTTTCTACCTTTTTCGGCATTATTATTAAAATCTGTTCCAACAACGAGGTCTACTCCAGCTTTTATTTTATCCACAAAAGATGATTTACCATCAAATATAGTGTACAAATCTCCTGCTATGTCTGAAATTTCATCAAGTCCAGCTTGTTTTAATTCCTTAATTGCTAATCGCCCTGTTTTCTTAAATATTTTATATGCCCTCCGTACATATTTAGCGGCAACAATAGCTCCTTTTATTGACTTACCATCATAATCTATAAAAAATATTGGATTATTTGCTACAAAACAATAAGCAGATAGATTGGGATAATCTTCTTCCAATGGGTCTGTACTTATCCATACGCTCAACCTTGGGTCGTAGTACCTCGCACCATAGTAATACAGTCCCGTCTCCTCATCAAATTCCTTCGCGTTGAAGAGGTAAGGCGTATTCCAGATGTTGTTTCGCTCTTCAATGAACACTTCGCCGAACGGCACGTACTCTATGTGTTGTACCACTTCACCGTCCAGGTTGGTGATGTAGCTGCTGCTGCCCAGATGGTCGGGATGATAGTAGAACTGCAGGTTCTCGTAGGCGTCGCCTTCCTGGAAGTTGTCCTCCGGTGCGTTGGCCTGGGCGATGGATGCTTCAATCGTGCCGTCGTCACAGCAGAATCCTTCGCCGTCCACATAGTCGTCATTGTCCATTCCGTTGTACGGCACCCCAAATGTAGCATAATTTTCTTTGATTGCATGCAGTTGTTGACTATATTTAACATCATAGTCCACATTTACCGCGTCGGCCTCGCTGCCGGCATACGCTATGCGCCTCGGATCTGCGCCGTAGGATGCGAAGTCACCTATCTTTGATACGATGCGCTGTGAGCCTATGTAGATGTGCTTGGTGTAGCGTCCGCCTTGGTTTGCCACGAGATAAGGGCTTACGTAGAGTGAGAACTTGGCCGTGTTGGTACGTCCGCCGGCAAACTCTGAGTTTACATACACCTGCTCGTTCTCGCCGCTGGTCTTCACCGTGCGCTCGCCGTCAGCGTCATACCAGTAGTTGGTCACGAATCCGTCGTCGTCAGAGGCCAGCAGACGGTTCTCCTCGTCCCATTTCAGTTTGCGCTCATGGGCTTTCTCGTCTGTTGTTCCGTCTTTCTTTGTGTGTCCGGTGTTGACGTAAACGAGGTTTCTCCTTCGCGTTGAAGAGGTAAGTCGTATTCCAGATGTTATTCCGCTCTTCAATGAACACTTCGCCGTCCACATCGTCATCGTTGTCCGTTCTGTTGTACGGCACTCCAAATATATGAAAAAAAACTGTAATTTTATTCTTTTAAAGCAAAAAATGTACTTTTATCATAGAGGATTTGCTGTCGTAGCGATGTTATTGCAATATTGGAAAGAAAGCTAGTTTTGTCGTGCTGTCTGTTTATATATAATCAACGTGCCTTCCGTCCATTCCGGTTAATACAAACGAATGGGACGGAAGGCAGGCTGATGCAGAGTGCTGTTTAGTGCAATTCCTTAGCTTGCTTTTAAGTCTTATTTCGTGCCATAGCTTTATTTCGTGCCGTAGTTTCGGCTATGCTATTGCTGCTGCGCCTGACGCTTTTCGGCTCTGTATTCCTTTGGCGTCATGTCATATTTCTTGCGGAAGCACTTGCCGAAGTAGCCTGCGTCGCGGAAGCCCACAGAGTAGGCTATCTCTGTTATGCTGTCGTCGGTTGTCTCTATGAGGCGTGCGGCCTTGGTCAGCCTTATCTCCTTTACAAGGTCTACCGGGGCAAAGCCCGTCAGGCTCTTCAGCTTCTTGAAGAAAGCAGAGCGGCTAAGACCTATCGTGCCGGCTATGGTGTCGATGTTGAAGTCGTTAGAGTTGAGGTTCTCCTCAATAATCTCATGAATCTTGTGTACAAACTCGATGTCCTTCTTCACGAGGTGCTGTTCGTAAGAGTCGTTGGCAGCCTCGGCCGTGCTCTCCACGGTGGTCTGCACCACCATCTTGCGCTGGAAGATGCGCTGCTCCTCGAGCAGCTGGTTTATTCTGGCCATGAGGTGACTGCTGCTGAAGGGCTTTGTTATAAAGGCGTTGGCTCCGCTCTTTATGGATGTCAGCTTGTCTTCCTCGGTGTTCTTTGCCGTGAGCACGATGACGGGTATGTGGCTGATGTTGAAGTCTTGCCTTACGTTGCGCAGCAGCTCCATGCCGTCCATGCCCGGCATCATGAGGTCGGTTATTATTATGTCGGGGTGGTGCTGATAAATCTTCTTAAGTCCTTCCTCGCCGTCGTGCGCCGTAAACACGTTGTATTTGTTGCTTCGCAGCTGCAGCTGCAGCATGCGGCACATGTCGATGTTGTCCTCTATGAGCATTATTGTAGGCAGGTCGTCCTGCGGCTCTTCCGCTTTCTGCTCCTGCGTGTCCTGTTCTGCTTCGGCCTCGTCTGCTGTCTTGCTGCCAGCCGTATTGTCGTCGAAGTAGACCTCGATGTCTTTCTCGTCGAAGTGTTCGCGGCCAGTAGGCAGTTCAACAGAGAACACCACACCCTTGCCGCCGTCGATGTTTTCGGCCCAGATGCGTCCGTGGTGCATGTTGACATACTCTCTCGACAGCGAAAGGCCGATGCCCGTGCCGGCGTAGGCGTTGTCGTCAGACGTCTTGTTGCTTGCCTGCGAGAAGCGCTCGAATATCACCTCGAGCTGCGACTTTGGTATGCCCACTCCGTCGTCTTCAACCCTTATCGTGCACATGTGCCTGTCGTAGTCATGTTCGAGCGCTATGCATATCTTGCCTCCCTCGCCGGTGTACTTGAAGGCGTTGCTCAGCAGGTTGTTGAGCACTATGGCTATCTTTTCGGCGTCGCACCATGCCGTAACGTGTTCTTCAGCCTTGTCGAACACGAAGGCTATGTCGCGCTCTTCGGCATGCATCCTGAACTCCTGCATGAGCTGCTCTAACATGCTGTTGAGGTCGACATACGACACGTGCATCTTCATCTTGCCGTTCTGAATCTTGCGGAAGTCGAGTATCTGGTTTACCAGCTGCAGCATCTTGCGCGCGTTGCGGTCGATGAGGCTAATATACTCCTTGCCCGTAGGGCTCAGCTTCTCGGTGTTCTTCAGTTCCTCTATCGGGCCCTTTATGAGCGACAGCGGCGTGCGCAGCTCATGGCTGACGTTGGTGAAGAAGCGTATCTTCAGTTCGGCCAGGCGGTCGTTGATATACACCTCGTTGCGCATCTTTATCATGTACATCACGAGACGCAGCGCACCGTAGAGAGCCAGCAGCGCTAGCAGGGTGTATATGGTGTAAGCCCACCATGTGGCCCACCACGGCGGACTGATGATTATCTCGATGACGCGTTCGGGCGAGTTGTTGTCGTTGACCTTAACTCTGAACTTATAGTGGCCCGGCGGTACGTTGGCATACGAGGCTATGCGGTTGGTGCCGCTGTTGTGCCATTCGTCTTCGTATCCGTCGAGTATGTAGGTGTAGGGTATAAGGCTGTTGTCGGCGTAGTATGGTGCCGAGAACTCAATGGTGAATGTCGACTGGTCGTGGTCGAGCACAATCTTGTCAGCATACTTCAGCGAGCCTTCGAATATCGGCGGATTGAAGTCCCACAGCTCGCGGTTGACCACCTTGAAGTTGGTTATGAAGGTGGGGTATCGGGCGTCATTGTCGTTTCTTACTGCCTCAGGGTCGAACGACAGCAGGCCCTGGCGGCTGCCTATCAGAATGGTGCCGTTGTGCAGGCATATCGACGTGTTGTCCTCGATGTTCACCTCGGGGAAGCCCGCAAACCTGTCGTAGCTCTTCAGGTAAGACGAGCCTTGCTTCATGCTTGCCAGTCCGTTCTCGGTGCATATCCACAGGCAGTGGCTCTTGTCCTCGATGATAGACGATATGACGTCGCCGCCCTGCTTCTCGTTTATCATGTATGTCTTCAGCACGGGCTGGCGGTTCTTCTCGTCGTAATATTCTATCTTGTTGAGGCCGCTGCCGAATATGCCCATCCAGATATATCCCTTGTGGTCTTTATACATCGTGAAGATGTCGTTGTCGGTTATTCCCGACTTGTGGCTTTCGCGGTAGGTCTCAAACTTTATGTCAGACGGCTTGCTGAACTTTCCGTCGAACGACATCAGTCCGTCCGTTGTGCCCACCCACATGCGTCCGTTGCGGTCTTCTGTTATGGAGCGCACGTCGGTGTATAGCTCGTAGCGCGGATACTGCCTGAACCCGTTGCGCTTGTTTCTGAATATTATTCTGCCGCCGCGTTCCTCTATGAGGTTCAGTCCGCCGTAGAAGGTGCACACCCATATGCGCCCGCGGCTGTCCTGATAGGTGTAATACACGCGGTTGCTGCTCAGCGAGTTGCGGTCGCCCCGCTTGTTGGTATACCGTGTTATGCGCAGTCCCTGCGGTGCCATGGCGTCGGGCGTGGCCTTTATCAGTCCGGCGCCCTTGGTTGAGAACCAGTAGTTGCCCTTATTGTCTTCCATTATGTGGTAGACTGGGCCTATCTCGTTGCTGCTGAACTTTCGCTTTATGTTCCTGGTCTTCAGGTCCATGCAGAACAGCTCGCCCTTGCGCGTGCCTATCCAGAGGTCGCCGTTGCGTGCCTGATATACGGCGCGTATGCCGTTGTTGTCGCTGTCGTTGTCGGTTATGAGCATCTGCGGGAACATAAACCTGAAGTTGTATCGCGGGAAGCACACCTTGTAGACACCGCTGCTGGTGGACGACAGCCACAGGATGCCGTTTGCGTCGATGTCGATGTCAAAGAAGTGAGGCTCCGACGTGTAGTTGCTGAAGTCTTTCTGCCGGTTGATGTTCTGCACCATCCTTGTCTGATGGTTGTAGCGCCACACCTCGCCGTTGCGCATCAGTATGAACAGGCCGTTGGCGCCTGTGTCTCTGAACTTCATCTCGGCAAACAGGCTGTCTGTGGGCATGGTGAACGTCTGCGACGTGGCTGTCTTGGGGTCGTGGCATATAAGCAGGCCCCTGCCGGAGCACAGCCACAGCTTGTTATATTTGTCGGTGAACGACTGCGTGATGCCCGATGCCTGCGATGTTATGAGCCTCGGTGCCGAGCCTCTGGCAAAGGAGTAGAGCCCGTCTTTCGTGGTGAAGTACACCTTGCCGTCGATGATGTTTATGCTCGACACGGCCGACTGCATCCCCCTGAAGGCATATTGGTCGGTGTGACCGTTGGCGGTGTTGATGATATACAGGATGCCGCGTGCAGTACCGATGCACAGATACTGCTTCTTTTTCTTGAAGCAAGTTATGTCTCTGTCCTTTATCCTGCCCAGCAGCGGGGCGCTGTTTTTCTTCGTAACGATGTTGAGCACCAGACTCCTGCTTATCCAGTAGACATAGCGGCTGTTTTCGCCCAGGATGTTGGTCTTCAGTTTCATTGTGGCAGGGTCGATGTGGCGCCGCGAGTCGAATATCTTTCTCACCTCAATCTTCTTCTCCTCGTTGACGTATGCCTCAAACACGTCCTTGTTGCGCGTCAGCAGCATTATGTGGCCGTTGTCCATGGCCTGTATCTTTATCACCTGCACGTTGCGCGACTGCTTTTTCAGTTCGTTGTATATGTCGTGGTAGGTTTCGTCATACTTGTTGAACATATACAGATGGTTGTCCGTGTTGCGTATCCACAGATATCCGTTCTTGTCGCCTATGATGTTGCGCACCTTGCGCGGCGGCATGTCCGACCTGTGGTTGGTGCGTGTTATGAAGGGCGTGAACGTTGTGCCGTCGAACGAGCACAGGCCGTGCCATGTGCCGAACCACACAAAGCCGTCGCCGTCTTTCTGCGCGCAGTACACTGTGTTGCTTGGCAGTCCGCTCTCCTTGGTGTAGTGCTCCACTATCATGTCAGGCTGGGCCGCGGCGACAGCGGGTAATAACGTTATCAGCAATATAAGGCGCAACAGGGATTTCATCTTTATATGGTGTTAATTTTTTTGATTCTGTAAGTTGTTTAGAGATTAACAAAATGTAAGGTGATAGTCAGCCGGCGCCGTGATGCAGGCATCCGTGTCCAATGGCGTCAGACTGCCGTATATAGCTCGTATAAACTTGTCTTGCAAAGATAATAACAAAAAAACATCTGTGCAAGAATTAAGTGATGAAAATGTCTGTGTGTCAGATTATTGGTGAGCAGCGTAAATTCTGTGGCTATTGTTTTTCAGTCTTGTCGTGCCGGTTCTGTTTGCCTGTTCTGCAGCGGCCCCACGGCTCCGTCTGCCTCATGTCATTCCGGCTTACGTCTGCGGTCGTGCCCATGGCATGTTGGCATTCAGCATCAGTTGCAGGCAGCGTATTGATGACAGGTCAGACAGAAAACTTTTTGATTTTGACGCTCTCAGAATGGCCTCCGTCAGCGCGGATATGGCTTTCGGACGGAAAAACGCTGAAATTTCGTGGTTTTGTTAAGTGACTGATATAGCGTGATTTATGCCGAAAGAGATGTCGGGGCGTGAATGTTAAAAAATATAACTCGGCCACTTACGGGTGAAAAACAATAGGTTTTTGTCTCGCAAGCATAGACTTGTGACTCTAAAAAGCCTGATTATTGGCATTAAAACCATTGGTCTGGGGGTGTCAGACGGTGCTGATTGTAAAACAAAGTTAAATCCTGAAGACTTGACTGTCTGTTTCTTTAACATCCGTTATAAGTCCGTTTCCTATTTTAAAGAAAACTCTGTACATGAAAAATGTAAAGACTTTTCTTTTGTGGAGCTGGCGTTTCTGTTCCGTTTCGCTGTCATCAGTCTAGCTTGTGCAGACGAAATGCCCCGCTGCACATGCACCATTGCCGCATGGCTGTTGCGGCAGATGCAGTGTGTAGCGGGGCAGGGCATGGTTGCGGCCGATAATTGCGGCCGTTAGCGTCAGTTGAATATCTTGACGCCTATGAACAGCGTGCGCGGCTGAGTTGGGCCATAGAAATATTTTGAGTCGCGGTCGGCACCCTTGTCAAGGTCCTTCTGAAAGGCGTTGAATATGTTGTTCACGCCGCCGTTGAACTGCAGTTTCAGATGGTCGTTCAGCACGAAGGTGTAGTTGAGCTTCAGGTTCAGGTCCATGAAGTC
>UMEP01023777.1_pt1 | contig 11903 bp, 14 predicted proteins | sample 1964771 | NCBI WGS metagenome assembly UMEP01 (sample SAMEA4836022, study PRJEB28245) | human gut metagenome | biome: gut microbiome; material: fecal sample | place: Denmark | collected 2008 | reverse complement strand
TAACGGCGGTAATGAATAAACATTGATTATCATAATGATTTTTATAATTACCTTTGTATGAGTTTTTGAACGCATATTTAACATCAGTTTTTAATCTGCGCATACCCTCAACAATACAAATTGATTTCATGTCTTCTGTGACATTTGTTCCTAATGTCACTAATGAATTGACCGGACTAGCAAAACGAACCCCGTCTTCATCATTTTTAAGGATTAGCGCACCCTCTGTTATTTCTGCCGGCATTGTGACAGATTTTAAATCGGTAAATATTTTATAAGAAACCGATTTTGAATAAGGACAACCGGCTAAAACACCCGCAATTCTCGGTAAATAATCAAGTGCCGTGACAACTGTTCCGTCTGTTTTTTCAACCTTTGGATTAGTAAAATTAACAACGGACATATTGTCTTTCGCGGTATTATAACAAATTGCAAAAAGTTCACGTTCCATGCAATATGTTGCAACTGTTGCTTGGTCGTCGGCATTATCTGACACCAACCAGTCAAAGTGTAATTCGTCAAGTTTATCAACGTATGTTTCCAAATCGTCGCCATGCTCAAACAAAATAACTTCAACCGCACCACCGTCAAAAATTTCGGTAACTTTTGATTTTAATTTTTCGTCTTCAATACCAGTGTTCAAAGAACTTGTAAAATCACTAATTTTATAAGTTGTTGCGTCTTCTTCTTCACTCATCAAAGTTGCGTCTTTGTGTGCAAAAAGAACACGTCCTTTTTCGCCAACCGCAATAAGTTGTGCGACGCGCTGTTTGAATATGACATCAATCGGCGCTTCAATGTCTTCAAGTTTTAATGTTGCCATAAATCCCCCTAATTTATATTTGTCTTATCTTCAAGTGTTTCCATAAGTTCATTGTTGTATGTTTCACTATCAAGATTGTTTTCATAATCAACAATGATTGCGTCTTGATTTTCCTTTGCTTCCTCGATAAGTACATTGATTTTGCGCTGTTGAATTGAAATTATTAAATCACACGTCACAAAATTTTCATTTCGATTTTTTTTCACGTCGATTGAATCAAATTCAACATAAAAGATTGTTTTGACTTTTTTCTTTGTGACAATGCGCACTTGCATTGGTTTTAAAAAAATATTTGATAAAAATTCTTTAATTTTAACAAGTTCAACATTGTGCGTTCTGCTATCCGAACCAAAATATGTAATGCTAAATGCTTTTATACTTTGAAAAAAGTCACTTGAAATATTTTCATCTTTACGGGTTACATCTTGAATATAGAACGCCGGTCGGTGTTCTCTCCTGTCGTCATTATCAATAATAGGAATATCCGGAAAATATTTTTTCAAGACATTATGAAACCCTTTTAATATATGCAAATCTGTAATCATTTGAACGTTTTATCCACTAATTTTGAAATAAATGTGTCAACATCTTTGGCAAATTCGCTTTCCATTTGAACTTGCGCTTTTACAAATATTTTTTTACCCTCTACAAAACCATTTTTCGCACCACCCGCCCCGGAACGCCTGCTTGCACCTTTGTTTCTATTTTCACCACGTGCAACTTTAAAGTGTCCGTCTTCAATCAAATGACCATGCGGTGAATCATTAAAAAATTTATATGAAAATTTATCTTTTAAACCGGATTTTCCACTTTTAAAACCTTTTAAATAATTACCGGTTTTCTTTCCTAATTCTGATTTTGCAATATTTTTGGCAATTTCTTTTCCTTTTTTTGCTTCTTGAATTACAAATTTTTGCGTTTCTTTTGGGAATTGGTCTTTTGCTAGTTTTAAAATATCTTTTTCAAGATTGCCAATTTCATCAAAAATAAAACCGTCCATGCTGATTAGTCCTCACAAGTAACAAAAATTTGCATTTCTTCGTCTAGTTCATCATCATCAAGAACATAATCAATTGAATATTTTTTGCCGTTACATTCAATTTTATGGTCTTGCGCTGATATTTTAGGAAAATTCAAATAAGGATATGAAATTTTATGTGTCGTTTTTGAAACAATAGTTCCGGCTTGTCTTCCTGTAAGTAACGAACCAACACGCGATTCAATTCGTGCAAAAAATGATTTTATCGGCTTATAATTATGTGTTATTTCGCCAATTTCGTTTTCTTCACCCTCTTTGTCGAGTTCCAAAACGGTAATCAATTTGTTATATTTGCCACAATCAACCATTTTTCCCCCTAAACGCAAGCGTTTTTAATAGTTCGGTGATAGCATACGGATATTCAGACAAGGTTTTTTCACCAATTGCATTGCGATTATAATAGCGATAAGCAACCAACAATCGAATTAAATCTTTTTGCAATATGTCGTTTTCGTCATATTCTTGACCGGTTTTTTCTTTTATAAATGCTTTCGACCATTCAATTAAATCTTGAATCAATTCGTCTTCAACATCATGACCGACTTTTAAGTATGTTTTTATACTATCTAACATTTTAACCTCAAAGCATATTAAAAGCGGGTAAGTTACCCGCTTTTAATACTTTCATTATCAAAGGAAGCAATAATGAATCCTTATGAACCCGAACCGCCGTCATCTGATTGTGCTTGCGGTTTATATTCCACACCAACAAACGCGTCTTGCATTGCGGGCTTACCGTCTGCAAGTGCTGTAATCCTGTAAACTTCCGCATTTTGATAAAATCCGGCATCTTTTGATTTTTCAATTGTCGGATTTGACGCAAAATTAAAGACATATTGATATAAATCACCAAAGACAATTTTATTATCTGCCATTGCGTCATAAACAATAACGCGGTGTCCGTCCAACATATCGCCAAAACCATTGGCGGTATCTTTGACAAAAATCGGGTCGCCGATTTCATTTTTTATCTTTTTAACAAGATTTCTTGTCTTCTTATTCATAATATAAACGGCATTTTTTGAATACTCAGAATTCAATTCTGCGTCTATATCACAAATGGCGTCATAATCAAGCGTTGTAATTTCTTTAAAAGTCATTGCTTTTGTTATGCCTGTTGCTTGATTTGTTCCTGTTCCGTCCAAAATTGCCTTATCAACGGCGCGGTTTAACTTTCTTGTAAGTGTATTTACAATAAAGTTTTCTAATGCGTCAATTGACATTTTTGAAATTTGAGCAGAAATAGAAACAAATTTGCTTAAAATATACGCGGATAAACTAAGCGGAACAATGCCAGCGGTTGAATCTGTTCCGGCTGTTTCCTCTGCCGTCCATGCACATTCTGAATTTGAAGACTCAACGCCGATTGTCAAATTTCCCGCAATCGCATAATGTTGAGTATGCGCAAATAAAACCGAATTCTGTTCAAGTTTTTCAATAATTTTGTTCAAAGTTTGTGTCGGAACTACTGCGCCGGCTGTTGAAGTGGTATAAGTCAACGCGCGTTTTTCCATTTCGTCGAGTTCTTTCCCTTGCAACTGTTTGAAAAATGCACTTCTGTATTCTGCTGAACTTTCATCAAGTTTATTATCTAATTCACCACCGCCAATTTGACGCACTTCAATTTTGCCGGTTTTAATTGAATTGGCAATTTCTTGACGTTCTTCAATACTTCTTTTTTCTTCTGAAAGTGCCTGTAATTCCGCTTTGTATGCTTCCAAGTCACAATCTTTGTCATTTTGAAGACTGGAACGGATTTCGGCTTTTCTTGCTTCAATTTCTTTTAATCTTTTTAAAAAATCCATTGTGTTTCCCTTTCATGTTTAAGTGATAACTAACAAACTTTATAAATATGATTCAATAATCAATCGTTTACGCAATTTTGAATTTTCCAATTCTTTTTGTTCATTCTCAATTTCCATTTCAAATAAACTTCTTGCAGAAACCGACGTATCGTTATATGCGGGAATATCCACCACCGCAACATCATATAATTTTTCAATCTTTAAAATAGTTCTTGTGTGTGTTTCTTCATTGTATTTTTCTTCTTTTACGCGAAAAGCAAAAGAACATTTGTCTAATCCGCCGGCTTTGACAACCGAATAAACATCACGTGACGTTGTTGTGTCAAATAGTTCGGCGCGAAAATACAACCCGACATTATCTTTTTTAAGTTCAAGTGAACCGCCACGCGTACGCGCAAGTAACATTCCGCCGTGATTATATTTAAGACAACAATCGGAAGTGTCTGTGTCGTCAAATGCATGAGCGTCAATTACTTCTTTGTATTCAACACCGCCACATCTGAATAATACTGTCGGTTTATCAAAAACAACCGCGTAACCCTCCAAAATCATTTTCCCGTCTTTTTCTTCAACGGTAGCGTTGCGCAATTCAACTTCTCTAAGTTGATATTTTTTATTAAATTCTTTACTCATTTTCTGATTCTCCAACTTGATATTTGTTTGCTTTTTTCAAATCAACGAAATTAAGACTAATTAAATGACGGTCACCATTTTCAATTTCCGGCAATTCCATGAGTTTGCGCGATTCATTTATACTTAAAACACCCAACGGCATAAGTGTTGAAATTGCCTTTGTGCGGGTGTCCATACTTGCAAATCCCATTCGCTCGGCGGACATTATAATGCTTTGACCGGATTTAATTTCTTTTTCTGTCAAAATTTTACTTGTTAATTCAAGTGAAAATTGTATTGAAAAAGGCTCAATGACATTGTTCCAAAAAGCGTTGAACTCTGCTTCTGTATATTTTGATTGAACAATATTTTCCGAAACATTATAATAACGGAATAAATCATTTGAAACGGCTTGCATTTGTTTGTCGTCAATAACTACCGGCTCTAATTTAATTTGTTGAAATTCAAATTTATTATCTATAACACCAATTCCACCGGTGTTTGATATATCAAGATAATTAGAAACAAATTCATCTTTTTTCTTTTTCAATTCGTCTTCTTGAACAAGTGAAGACGCTTTCAACAACCCTTGTAATTTGTTTGAATTTCTAACACCATTAACAATTGATTCAACTACTGAATCATTTAATTTTAATGTCGGCTCTAACACATGGGCTTGTTGACTGCCTGTGAAGTCGTCTTCATTGAAATGTCTTCTTAAATGAATTAGTTCTTCATAAGGAACAACAAACGTCATATTGTTACACCTAAACCGCGCATAAAAATATCCGCCTGCTTCCAAAAGTTCAAAACTTTTATATGGTATAGGATAAAAAGCACAAAGTTTTCCGGCTTCATTATGGTGACAATAAACAAATACATTATTTGAAGACCACAACATTGACGCTGTTTTATATATAAATTCAAAAGAACTCATATATGGATTCGGACGTGTACCCAACAAATATTGCAAATCTGAATCTTTTTGAAAGTCGCCATTAAGCATGTGTTTTGGCTGTAATTTTGCGCAATTTATTGCAATTGCATGAATACAAGCACGTGCAAGCGCAATATCATAAACACTTGAAATATTGCTTGTATAATACGGAACGCCATTCAAAAGAAAAGCACTTTGCAAACTTTGTGGTATCTGTTTAAATCTACCAAATATATTTTTAAAAATTCTATTAAAACCCAACTGCATTGCGATATTCGTCCTTATTGTCTATATATGCAACATAAGCGTCTAATATAGCCATTGCACCGTCAATTCTGCGCGTTTGATGAACGGCTTTAATCGGTTGAATATTGCCGTTTACATCTGTTTTAACCGCCAAATTTGTTAAGCACCATTTCGTTATCGGATTGTTATTGTAAACAATATTTTTTGAACGAAAATCATTTGCCAACATTTTTAAAGGATTAGACAAAATTTTTGCATATTGTTTAACTTCGTACATACATGGCGCGCCAAATTTTGATTTCATACTTTCAACAATTTCACGCGCACACCAACGGTCATAACCTATAAAACTTGGATATATTTTCTTTTGAATTGCAAGTTCAACAAACCAGTCTTCAACATCTTTTCTGTCAATTTTATTACCGTTTGACAACCTCAAAAGTCCTTGATTATACCAAACATCATAAGGAATATGGTCTTCTTTGACACGTTTTTCAAGTAAATCAAAAGGCAACCAATACATTTGTTCAATAAAAAGTGTGTTCGGTCTGTCCGGCAATTCAAACATTGCACAAGCCGACGTCAAGTCCGTTGTTTCTGATAAATCAAAACCACCAATAAAATAAGCCGGTTTAATTTCATCAAAAACAAATGTTTCTTCATTGTTTATTTCATCAAAACTAAAAAAGGCTTCTGCAACTGTTTCTTTTATATTGCAATCTTTTGTTAAAAAATTTGTAAGTTTGCGCGGGTCATCAAGGACTTTATTATATGCGTTTTGCATATAATCAACCGACTTTGAAACACCCAAATTCGGATTTGCTTTAATCCACATTTCCGGATTTGAATATTCTTCCCTTTTATCTAATTCATATATAACCGGAAGAAAATTTTCATTAAATTGATTACCGTCTTTAATTGACATTAAACAACGGCTTGCCATATCATAAAGAATGTCAAAAATTCCCTCACGAACATAACCCATTGTCGATAATGACAATATAATTGGCTCTTCACGTGCTGACGTTGAATCAATTATGACGTCATAAAGATTTTTATCTTTCCATGCATGGATTTCGTCCATTCCGGCATAATGAGTATTTAACCCGTCAAGTGTATTTGATTCAGAAGATAAAGGCTTAAATGTGCTTTCAAATTTATCACACCTTAATTCATTAGTTCGGCATTTTATAACAGACAACAAGAACGGTGATTTTTTCACCATTGACATTGCTTCTTGCCAAATAATTTTTGCTTGGTCGCGTTTTGTCGCCACTGCGTAACACTCCGCGCCGGCTTCTGAATCGGCAATCATCATATAAATAGAAATTGCAGACGCAAGAAGTGATTTTCCATTTTTACGTCCTATTAGCAATAATGCTTCCGAAAATCGACGTTTGCCAGTTGTTTTTTTTAAAACGCCAAAAAGCGCACAAATAAACGCCTTTTGCCACAATTCTAATATAACCGGTTTTCCGCCCCATTTGCCTTTGGAATGTCTGCAAAATTTTTGAATAAATGTCAATGCATGATTGGCGCGTTGTTCATCATAATAATATTTACTTTCCGGATTTTGAATTTCTTCCGCAAGGTGTTTATATAAAATCTTTATTTTTTCGCAAGCGACAATTTCGCCGGATTGTATTTTTTCATTATATTCAATAATCGGATTAACACGTTTTTTAACTTTCATATTAACCCGTCCTTACTATTTCCCGCCTTTTCCTGCTTTCAAAAATTCATTAAATTCTTCCATTGCGTCATTGGCTGATTCTTTCGGAAGTAAATCAATCAATTGTTTAATAATCACGGCATAGTTTTTAATCATAATGTTATGCACTTCAACCGACGCGGATTTTTTCTTTCCCCATTGGTTAGCACCATTTTTGTATTTTTCAACCGAACCATATTTTTGAATCTGTGCTTCTGCTTCTTTTAATTCAACAAACATAAAAGAACAACGGTCAATTAACGGTTTAACTAATTCGTTAATCTCTGCCGGATAATCTTTAAATATTTTTTTAAGTCGTTTTTCTTCTTTCGTCTTCATTGCCTTTTTTTGGTCTTCTGTATATATCGAAATAGACAATGAATCGTTTTCAAATTCGTCTTCAAATTCGTTCATATACGCTTCCTTAAATTTTTACATATACCACACCCCTCATGCGCGACCTTGCATTTTATACATGACTTGGGGCTTCGGTCTTCCGTGATTGCAATTTTTGAAAATTGAACGGGGGGTATCGTTGTGCGCGCAAACACACGCCCCGATTGTATTTCAATTTTTTACCAACTCCCCCTTTGAGTTAAAACGCAAGCCATTGACTGTCGGCTTATGCGTTGAATGGTGTTCGTGGTTGTGACAATCTTGACATAGCAATTCAAGATTATTAAAGTTCAAAGCGACGTCCGGATTATTTATATTTGTTTCATCTAAATATATTTTGTGATGAACAATTGTTCCGTTCGGTTTTCCGCACCGTTCGCAAATGCCGAACTTCATTTGCTTATAAATGCGCTGTGTATTTTTCCACCGCTTTGAATTATAAAAACTTTTTGAAAATACTTTTGCCATAACTATTATTTAAAAAACGGTCTTCCACCCCAAAGGAAGACCGCCCAGCATAGAGAGGTTTAAATTATGAATAATTATGTAGCCACATATAATATGAAATTTGACAAAACAATTCAATATCAAGCCCGCCAATTATATATTTAATTTCATTTAAAAATGCCGGCTCACCGACTTTTGAATGCAGATATGGAACATGGCATTCTTGACATATAGGAATTGTGAACCAATCCGGATTTTTTTTGCCTAAACCTGAACCGCGTTTGATGTGATGAACTTCACCACCTTTGCGCCCGCACCGAATACACGTCAATTTGCGTTGATGTCTTAAATAATATTCGTTACGTTCCGGAAAAGTATATTGTTGAACTTCATCAATCAATCTTTCGTCAAGTTGATGTGTCCAACAATAACGTAAATCAGGCGGAAGAATAAAATCTTCCAATGCTTCATTTGTGTCAACAAACGTAATCAATTGAAAAATAAAATCACTTGCTTCTTTTTTAGACATGCCGGACAAAGTTTTTTTAATTTGCCTTTGTTTACCATTCGGAAGAAATAATGTTTCGGACGTGCCTATTTCTTCATATAACCATTCTTTTATTTGTTCCGGTGTAAATTGATAGCCTAAGCGGTCAAAATACAATCTTAATGCTTTTATAACCCCGCCGAATATAAAACCAAGTTGTTTTTGTGTTTTTAATGATTTAACTTCTTCAAATTCTAATCTATAATTTTTATTTTCTTGTATGTGTTTATATAGCGTATTTAAAACAGTTCTAGCATAAGCACGATTTGTTATTGTAAAGTTCATGCGCTTATCACCTTACAAGGTGAAAATATTTTTTCACCGGCATTTCCGGATTCGTCCATATATCGACGAACCAGTGTTTCGGAATTAACCGTTTTATAATATGTCCATGCGACCTTTGGCGACTGTTTAGAAACTTGAACAACTTCATAAATGATATTATGCAAATTGCGATTATATAGTAACAATGCGTCAACGCCATAGCGACAAATTTTTGTTTTCTTATTATTGAAATCAATCTTTTCAATAATAGCAACCAAACGACGACACTTTGAACAACGCGCAATTTTCAAATATGCGCTTTTATAACGTCTTGATTCTGCAAGTGCATAAACACGACATTTTCTTAAACCGTTGCAACATTCAATTCTAAACATTCGACCGCCTTTTTCCTTGTGGAATAATGCGCCGAAAGTAATATTGCACTTAACGACTTTAATATTGTATTATCAAAACAAAAAATCCGGCAATGCTACGCCGGTGACAAATTTTGATTTTCCCGTATCGGACGCCCCGCTTCAACTTCTGATTCTTTGAATCAACTTTGTTAAGTTGTGGTTATTATTCAAAATTCCGCTAGTCCGAAAAATCGGACGTGGTAAAAAGTGTTTGACATTTCGTCCTTAACTTTTACCTCACGCAATCATTATATAAAAATTCTTTTTGTTTGCAATCCCCCATTTTTAAAAAATCTTTCTAATAGAAATAGCAAACCCACGTAAAAAGTGAATTTGCTATATAAAAAATATCAAAAAATCATCTTAAAAAATCTTTACATTTTGACCGCGAAATGATTTATTTTTGAATGTTAGTTCATACGGGCATAAATCCCGCAAACGGTCAACAATTGCTTTATATTCCGGAATTGTCGTCAATTTTTGAAAACATTCCGGATTTGTAGTTATTGAAACAGTTACTTTATTGTTCATAAGACAATCAATGACACGAAAAGCAATTTCAAGCCTTTTATCTGTGTATTTTTCGCGCCCTATATCGTCAAGAACAACATAATCAAATTTACTCAATGTATTGTAAAGTTGAAAAATTGAAACTTTCGCGTCAAAACTACATGCCTGTATCATTAAATCAAGTAAAGTTGAAAACTGAATCAATAAACAAAACTTTCCTTTACGTTCTAATTCTTTAATTACACACGCTTGAAGTGTTGTTTTCCCTGTTCCAACACCGCCAATCATAAAAAGACCGCCGGAATTTGTTTCATATTTTTGGGCATATTCAAGGCATTTATTAAAATTTTGTTCATAATCAGAAGACCAACCAATTACATTTTTCAACCTCAAAATCTTTTCAAATGATTTTTCTTGAAATAAAGGTGTCATTAAAGGACAGTTTAATTGATGTTTTAATTCGTTTGTTTTTTGTTCAATTCTATCACGCCGGCGTTGTTCTTCTCTTTGGCGTTCTTCTTCCTGTTGCCTTAGTGCTTCACAATCGCATGTTGCGATATATATTGGATTGAATATTTTCCCGCCAATTTTAATTTCGTGCTTTTTGTATGGTTTACCACAAATTGAACATTTTTTTATTTCATCTGTCATATTACACCGCCTTGTCAAATTGATTGTATGCTTCATTTAAAGACCAAATGTCTTGTTGTTCCGGAACTTCTTCCGCTGTTTCCTGTTTTTTACTGAATTTTTGCGGGTTTTTGCGCCTATAATTCCAATATGCGCGTAATCGTTCAAAGTGTAAATTCGGTAAATCAGCACGAAACCGTTCTTCTTTTCCAATTTCGATTGCTTTTCCTAAGTCTTCAATCAGTTCTTTCACTGCTTTTTCACTTATAGTAAGGGCAATAAGTTTTCCGTATTGTTCCGGAGTTAAACCGACATTGCAATATTCACCATAAAAGTTATGTTCACTTGAAGACAAATTTTCTTCTTCAACATGAATTTCTTCATTTTCTTTTTCTTTTCCGTTTTCTTTTACTTTTTCTTTTGGTGTCGATTGCTCGTCGATTACTCGTCGAGTATTGCCAACAAGATTAAAAATTTCATCATAATTGGCATTTATGTATCTAAATTTTGACGGTCTGTCAATCTTTTGATGTTTTAAAAAATTTTTAATCAAAAGATATTTTTCACCCTTATATTCACCAAGTGCAATAAGTTTTTTGGTTTTTAATTGCAACAAGGCTTCTTCAATTTGCTTGATTGTTAATGAGCTGTACGGGAATATATTGTTTCGCAAATATATAATATTCGCTCTACATACGCCCGAATCGTCGGCAAAATTCCACGAACCAATGAAAAGCAATTGCGCGACACATGAACAACTGCCAATTATTTCATCAGACCAGAATTCGGCTTTTATAACTCTATTACGCATTGTTTTAAACCTCTCTTAATATTTACCACTCTATTGAACCGTTATTGATACGGAATCCGTTATTTTGTAATTCTTCAACAATACATGCCGGAATTTGACCGGAAATTGTTGTTTTCGTGCGTCCTTTTGAAATAGCCTTTTTGATTGCCGTTTCAATATCAGTTCTTAATAATTTAATTTTGTTTTCCTGCGCCTGCTCACGCGCTTGTTTTGCATTTATCACTATTGCACCCCTCTTTATTTTTCTTTTTTAATTCTAAATTCTGATTCAAAATATTCTTTGTTCGGAATTGTTTCTTGAATAAATTCGCCTTTGCCGTCAAATCGTCGGGTATTATCCTCAATTTCAAAAAAAAGCAATCCCAAATAATTTAAAAGTTTTTTTTACACGAGTAATACATTTTTTCAACTTCGGACATTCTATAACCTCATTTCAATATTTAAACTTTCTATGCTGTCAAATTTTATAATGTCGAAACAATATCGGTTTTGTTTTTTAAATTTCTTTTTCAATTTACGCGGAAGTTTTGTCTTGCACACTTCAAACTTTATTGTTTCGGGTAAAAGGTCTTGATTTTTTAATTCTTGCAAATATTTTTCTATCGTTTTTTTAAGCGTGTTTACACCCGCTTTGCGTGCATGTTGAAAATACACTTCTTGAATATCATTTTGCAATTTCGCTTTTATTGCCTGATACAACGCATATTGC
>UMEP01022275.1_pt1 | contig 11932 bp, 10 predicted proteins | sample 1964771 | NCBI WGS metagenome assembly UMEP01 (sample SAMEA4836022, study PRJEB28245) | human gut metagenome | biome: gut microbiome; material: fecal sample | place: Denmark | collected 2008 | reverse complement strand
GTAAGGACTTTTGGTGTAAAGTATTTTTAGGCATAGTCAAGCAGTTGCAAAAGGCTGCCTTTTAGAGTGCAAAAGGTGGCATTTTAGACGATAAAAGGTAACCTTTTGCAATTCAATCTGCCACCTCTTAAGTCTGATGTAAATAACGTCCAAGGAACTGGCACACATTAAAACAAATTGCAACAGTCTTAAAACAAAGATTGTGGAGTGTTACATTTCAACAACATGAAAAAAATGTCCGGCTGCATGCGGTGGACATACAGTCGGACATTTACTCGTATTATTAATGATTAGCGTTGCCGCTAAACATAGGGATGGCAAAGGCCATATTATTCAAACACTTCCTCGATTCCGCCAGGCGTGTAATCATCAAACTCGGAAGAGCATGGATTAAATTCTTCAGGAATATCAAACTTCTCATTAGGATCATACCCCAACGAACGGTCTGCGAATACTCTCTTCATGAAATACGCCCACACCGGAAGAGCCATGTTGGCACCCTGGCCCATACGTGTAGAGTCGAAATGAATGTCGCGGTCCTCACCGCCGACCCAGCAACCGCTGACCAATGACGGGGTGAAGCCCATGAACCAGGCATCGGCATTACGGTTGGTCGTACCCGTCTTTCCGCCCATGTCGCACTCAATGTTGTACTTGTATCTCATACGGCTACCCGTACCACCGTTCATCACAGCCCTCAACATCTCAATCATCTTATAAGCACTCTCCTCGCTGATTACCTCGTTCATCCTAGGCTGGAATGTAGCAACGACGTTGCCTTCATTATCCTCTATCTTCGAAACAAACATCGGATAACAATGTATGCCGTGGTTTGCAAATGTCGTATATGCACTCACCATCTCGCAAACAGAAACTTCGTTAGGACCGAGACACAGTACCATGGACGGATAAGCTCCATAAGTGTTTATGCCGAAATCGTTCAATATACGCAGGAAGTCCTGTGGATTAAGACGACTCATAAGGTAGGCGGAAATCCAGTTGTTTGATTGTGCCAAGCCCCATTTTAGGGTAACCATCTGTCCGTATCTTGCCTTGCTGCCGTTGCGCGGAGTCCAGTTGCCGTATGAGCGTTGCACGTTGGGTGCCACGTCGCAAGGCGACATGCCGTTAGACATGCAGAGGGCGTAAAGGAACGGTTTGATGGTTGAACCCACCTGGCGGCGCCCCTGGGTGGCCATGTCGTATGTGAAATGAGTGAAGTCGACACCACCCACATACGCCTTTACAGCTCCGTTGCGCGGATCCATGCTGACAAAGCCCGAACGGAGGAAAGACTTGATATAACGAATCGAGTCCAAGGGCGTCATCACCGTATCGACCGCGCCGTGGTAAGTAAACACTGACATTTCGACAGGTGTACGGAACGCCTTCTGTATCTCGTCGTCCGTGGCTCCGAGCTCTTTCATAGCCCTGTACCTTTCACTTTGGCGTATCGACCTGTCAAGTATCCCTTTCACCTCAGAGGCGGTCAAGGCGTTGGTGAAAGGAGCATTGGGCTTCGACCTGTTCTCCTTCGAGAAAGCCGGCTGCAGGTAATGACCGACATGCTGCAATACGGCCTCCTCGGCATAGCGCTGCATACGTGAATCAATTGTCGTGAAAATCTTCAACCCGTCGGTATAGACATTATAATGCTCGCCGTTCTTCTTATAGTTCTTATTACACCAGCCATACAGCGGATCGTTTTCCCAAGCCGTCGAATCGATGGAATACTGCACGCGGTTCCAAGACGGATAATCTTTCAAGTCAGGCTTCTTGGCCATGATGTATTGGCGTAAGAATTCCCTGAAATAAGTAGCAATACCATCTTTATGGTCAATGCGGTGGAAATTCAAATCCAAAGGCTCGCTTTCAGCCTTTGCATATTCATCGTCCGAGATATAACCAACCTTATGCATCTGACCAAGAACGACATTGCGGCGCTCGGTACACCTCTCGGGATATCGTACAGGGTTAAAATAAGAAGGATTCTTGCAAAGGCCGATAAGCGTAGCTGCCTCGGTCAGCGAAAGATTCTTAGGCTCTTTCCTGAAATAAACATCCGAAGCGGTCTTTATACCGACTGCATTATGGAGGAAGTCAAAATAATTAAGGTACATGGTAATTATTTCCTCCTTAGTATAAAAACGCTCAAGCTTAATTGCGATGACCCACTCGATGGGCTTCTGCATCATTCGCTCCAACGTACTTTTGGCCGTAGATGAATACAACTGCTTAGCCAGCTGCTGGGTTATAGTCGAACCGCCTCCGGCGCTCTTCTGCCCCAACAAGCCACGCTTGATCACCGCACGCGTTAATGCTATGAAATCGATGCCAGAGTGTTCGTAGAACCTCTCGTCCTCAGTAGCGATAAGAGCCTGAACCAGGTATGGTGACAAGCTGGAATAGTCAACATGGACACGGTTCTCCCTGTTCATGTTGTAAGTACCGAGAATTTTTCCGTCGACAGAATAAACCTGTGAGGCATACCTGCTTATAGGATTCTGCAAGTCGGCAATATCAGGCATGTACCCAATCCAGCCAAACCATATCGAAGTAAACGCGACTGCCACAAAGACAAATGAAGCGAAAAGCAGCCCCCACAATATGCGTACAAATGTTTTTCTCATCCTAATTAAATAGATACGAACTAATTAGGTGCAAAAATACTACTTTTCTTCTGATTTATCCATCATAAATTAAAAATAATGCGTAACTTAGCAGTCGAATTTGAAATCACATCACTAATGGGAAAACATAATTTTGTAACCATTGCCGATTTATCAAAAGAAAAAATACTCTATATGATAAAGTCGGCACAAGAGTTTGAAAAACATCCTAACAGGGAAATCCTAAAAGGGAAAATCGTCGCCACATTATTCTTCGAGCCTTCAACACGCACAAGGCTCAGTTTCGAAACAGCTGCCAACCGGCTGGGTGCGCGCGTAATCGGCTTCAGCGACGCTAAGGTGACGAGCACGACCAAAGGTGAAACATTAAAAGACACGATACTTATGGTGTCAAACTATGCCGACGTAATCGTGATGCGCCATTACATAGAAGGTGCTGCACAATATGCCAGCGAAATAGCCCCGGTGCCTATTATCAACGCCGGCGACGGAGCACACCAGCATCCGTCACAATGCATGCTCGACCTATACTCCATATACAAGACACAAGGCACACTCGACAACCTTGAAATATGTCTCGTAGGAGACCTGAAATACGGACGCACCGTGCATTCGCTCATAATGGCTATGAGACACTTCAACCCGACATTCCATTTCATCGCACCCAAAGAACTGTCAATGCCGGATGAATACAAGTTGTACTGCCGCGAGAACGGGATAAAATACATCGAACATACCGAGTTCAACGAGGAAATAATCAGCAAGGCCGACATTCTTTATATGACGAGGGTGCAAAAAGAAAGATTCTCGGACCTGATGGAATATGAAAAGGTAAAAAACGTGTACATCCTGAAAAACGACATGCTCAAGAATGCGCGCGAGAACATGAAGATACTGCATCCGCTGCCAAGAGTAAACGAAATAGAATACGAAGTGGATACAAACCCACACGCATATTACATACAGCAAGCCCAAAACGGACTTTATGCACGCGAAGCAATAATATGCGATGTCCTTGACATTACTCTCGACGAAATCAAAAACGACAAAACAATAATATAAAAACACCTGATGATGAGCAAGAAAGAAAGATTAGTGGCAGCCATCGAAAACGGGACAGTAATCGACCACATACCGTCTGAAAAGACATACGAAGTAGCCAACATCCTGGATCTGCAAAACCTGGACACAATCGTGACAATAGGCTACAACTACCTGTCAAAGAAAATAGGACGCAAAGGCATCATTAAAATTGAAAACAAGTTTTTTACGGACGAGGAGATATCAAGGTTGTCGGTAGTTGCGCCCAATGTCGTGCTCAACATTATAAGGAACTACGAGGTCGTGGAAAAGAAAACCGTGGAGACCCCGGACGAGCTCAGAGGCATCGTTAAATGCAACAACCCCAAGTGTATAACAAACAACGAGCCGATGACAACAATATTCAACGTAATAAGCAAGGATAAAGGAATAATAAGATGCAGATATTGCGATAAAGAGCAAGACATCCGCAATGTAGAACTTATATAATTGCAGCAATATTTACCTGAAAAATCCGTTGAATAAAAAACTTCACAATACAACTCATTACATTTACTTAAAATAAAAACACTATGAAAAAGGACCAAATGATTTTCGACCTCATCGAAAGAGAACATCAACGACAGTTAAAAGGTATGGAGCTTATTGCTTCAGAGAACTTCGTAAGCGACGAAGTAATGCAGGCAATGGGCTCATGTCTTACTAACAAATACGCAGAAGGACTGCCCGGAAAAAGATATTACGGCGGTTGCGGCGTTGTTGACGAGGTTGAAACATTAGCCATTGAACGTGTTAAGAAACTGTTTGGAGCCGAGTTCGCAAATGTTCAGCCGCACTCTGGAGCGCAGGCTAACGCTGAGGTATTGCTCACCGTGCTTAACCCGGGCGACACATTCCTCGGACTTAACCTTGCACACGGCGGCCACTTGTCACACGGTTCGAATGTAAATACATCCGGAATCCTTTACCGTGCAGTTGGCTATAATCTCAATAAAGAGACTGGACGCGTTGACTATGACGAAATGGAACAGCTCGCTCTGGAGCACAAACCCAAGCTGATAATCGGCGGTGGCTCGGCTTACAGCAGGGAATGGGACTACAAGCGCATGCGTGAAATAGCAGACAAGGTTGGTGCAATATTGATGGTTGACATGGCACACCCGGCAGGACTAATAGCAGCCGGACTGCTTGACAACCCGTTGAAATATGCACACATCGTGACATCCACCACCCACAAGACGCTTCGCGGACCGCGCGGAGGCATCATACTTATGGGCAAAGACTTCGAGAATCCTTGGGGCAAGACAACTCCGAAGGGACAAATCAAGATGATGAGCCAGTTGCTTAACAGCGCCGTATTCCCCGGAACACAGGGCGGACCGCTTGAACACGTCATTGCAGCCAAGGCAGTTGCATTCAACGAGGCACTGCAGCCCGAATTCAAGGAGTGGGCAGCACAAGTCAAGAAGAACGCAGCCGTACTTGCCGACGAACTGATTAAACGCGGCTTCGACATCGTGAGCGGTGGTACAGACAACCACTCTATGCTCGTAGACCTGCGTCCCAAGTATCCCGAACTGACAGGAAAAGTTGCCGAGAACGCACTTGTTTCAGCTGACATAACAGTAAACAAGAACATGGTTCCGTACGATACGCGCAGCGCATTCCAGACTTCAGGCATACGCTTGGGAACTCCGGCAATAACCACACGTGGCGCCAAGGAAGACATGATGGTACTTATCGCCGACCTTATCGAAGAAGTACTCAACAGTCCTGAGGACGAGAAAGTCATCGCCAAGGTACGCGAGAAGGTTAACCAGACAATGTCAAAGTATCCTCTTTTCGCTTATTGATAATTGAATAGCATACAATAAAAAAGGTAGTGCCCGCAACTTTTTGGGCACTACCTTTTCTATTTTGTCCAAACAATCCTTATTCCTCTATCAGCTTATTCTCCTTTTCAAGCGCATTCCATATCGAATAACGCGCTTCTGCGTTCATCGCCTCCACACGTTCGAAAAGCTCCTTCATGTCAGAGCGGTGCGAATCTGTCTCGTAAGGACAGAGCTTCACCTGCTTCCTAAAATCCTTCAGCCGTGCGTAAGCAAGCAGGTCTGTTTCCTTTTCGAGACAAAGCGGACGAATAATTGTCAACGGCATCTTCCTCATCTTCAGGCGCACGGGCATTGTAGAGAAACCTCCCTGGAAAAAGACATTCATCATCGCAGTATGGATTATGTCGTCCATGTGGTGGCCTAAGGCAATCTTGTTGCAGCCAAGTTCCTGCGCCTTGACGAACAGTTGCTTGCGCCTGTTCCACGAACACAGGAAGCACGGCGACTTGCGATTGTCTGTCGTAGAGTCAAAACCGGTGGTAACCGAATGGAACCTGACACCCCTACTCTCGGAGAAGTCACGCAAATAAGACAAGTCGGATTCGTACTTTATGTTCGACATCCTGATGTGAAGGGCCTCAACCGTAAACTCCGGCTTGCGTATCTTCATCCTTGATGTAAGCAGGTCTAGAAGGCACAAAGAGTCCTTACCGCCAGACAAACCGACCAGTATGCGGTCGCCATCCTCAATCAGGCCATAATCATAAACCGCCTTCTGAAACCGGCTTGCTATTCTCTTTTCGAGCTTCTGTTCTTCAGTGAGCAGGGGCATGGCTTACTTCATGAATACCAGATAAACGGCACAAATGATCAGCAGGAACGCGAGAATATGGTTCCAATGCAAGCTTTGTCCCTGGAAAAGGATATTTATTATGACCGCGAACACGCCGAGGCTGATACATTCCTGTATGACCTTCAACTGTATAAGCGAAAAAGGACCGCCGTTGCCAACGAAACCGATGCGGTTTGCCGGCACCTGGCAGCAATACTCAAACAGGGCGATGCCCCACGAAAAAGCAATAACGCCTATTATAGGCCACTTTGCCGCCACTCCCGTGGCTTGCAGTTTCAAGTGCCCGTACCATGCAAGTGTCATGAAAACATTACTCAGTATGAGCAAAATAATTGTGTATAATCCGTTCATCTTATTTTTGTTATAACATCTGTTGGAAACAAACGGACAGCCAAGCCGCAGTGATTCCATCACACACGGCTTGGCTGCCTGCACTCCAACTTATTTCCTTAACTGTTTGTCCATATTGGCTGCGGCACGACGTCCGTCGCCCATGGCCAGAATAACAGTAGCTCCACCGCGTACGATGTCGCCACCAGCAAATATCTCGGGACGAGAGCTTTGCATCTCCTCGTTCACAACGATAGTGTTCTTGCGCCCGAGTTCAAGGTCCTTTATAGACTTTGGCACAAGCGGGTTAGGAGACACGCCGATAGCCACGATCACCTGGTCGGTGTCTATCGTTACAGTCTTTCCCTCAACGGGGACAGGACTCCTGCGGCCTGAAGCGTCAGGCTCGCCGAGCGTCATAACCTGCAATACAGCCCGCTTTACGGCTCCATTCTCGTCTGCCACATATTCAATAGGATTGTGCAGGCACATGAAGTTGATTCCTTCCTCCTTGGCATGCTTCACCTCTTCGGCACGTGCCGGCATCTCCGTTTCCGAACGGCGGTAAACTATCGTAACATCGGCGCCGAGACGCTTTGCCGTACGGCATGAGTCCATAGCCGTGTTGCCGCCACCTACCACAAGCACCTTCTTGCCAATGTTCAGCGGCGTGTCGGTCGTAGGATTGGCAGCGTCCATAAGGTTTACACGGGTAAGATACTCGTTTGACGACATGACGTTAATCAAGTTCTCGCCGGGAATGTTCATGAAGTTAGGCAGACCTGCGCCCGAACCGACAAAGATTCCCTTGAATCTGCTCTGCTCAAGCTGGTCTATCGTTATCGTCTTGCCTATTATGCAGTCGGTCTGGAAGTGTACACCCATCTTCCTAAGGTTGTCTATTTCAACGTCTACGATGCTGTTAGGCAGACGGAACTCAGGTATTCCGTATTTCAACACGCCACCAATCTCGTGCAAGGCTTCGAACACATAAACGTCGTAACCGCGCTTTGCCATGTCTCCGGCAAAGCTCAATCCGGCAGGACCCGACCCTACGACGGCCACCTTTATGCCGTTTGACGGTTCAAGCGCAGGCACCGACATGTTGCCGCTTTCGCGCTCGTAGTCGGCAGCGAAACGCTCCAGATAGCCTATGGCTACGGCCGGTTCGTTCATCTTCAGGTGTATGCAACGGCTCTCGCACTGCTTTTCCTGCGGGCAGACACGGCCGCATACGGCAGGCAGCGCCGACGTGTTCTTCAGCACTTTAGCCGCAGCAAGGAACTGTCCGCGCTCTATGTTCTTCACAAACGACGGTATGTCGATGTTCACGGGGCAGCCTTCCACGCAAGTAGGCTTGGCGCAGTCAAGGCAGCGCTTGGCCTCGGTCAGCGCCATCTGTTTTGTAAGTCCCTTGTTTACCTCCTCGTAACGGGTGGTTATGCGGTACTCAGGTTCAAGCTCGGGCATGACAACACGCTCTATGGCAGTGCGCTCCTTGGGTTTCATCGACGCACGCAGCGCCTTACGCCACTCGGCGTTCCTGTCGGTCAGCACCTCCATTGGCTCGCCGGTCGGCGTCTCGTCCATCACCTGGCTTGCATCAAGTCCGTGCCCGCTCGGCTTCTGTCCGCCGTTGGCAGCGTTGCCGAGATGCTCCTCGAAGTGTTCCATTTCCTCCTGCTCGGCACGCTTGAACGTACCCATGCGCTTGAACATCTCGTCCCAGTCGACCAGAGCGCCGTCAAACTCGGGACCGTCGATGCAGACAAACTTGGTCTTTCCGCCGATGGTAAGGCGGCACGCGCCGCACATGCCCGTACCGTCCACCATGATGGTATTGAGCGATACGTCGGTCGGGATGTTGTACTTACCGGTCAGCAGGCAGCAGAACTTCATCATAATCGGAGGACCTATGGCGAACACCTTGTCTATGTGCTCCTGCTGTATCAGCTTCTCGATACCGATTGTCACAACACCTTTCTCTCCGTAAGAACCGTCGTCGGTCATTATTATCAGTTCGTCGCTGCATGCACGCACCTCGTCTTCCAGTATGACAAGTTCCTTGTTACGTCCTGCAATGACCGAAAGCACCCTGTTGCCGGCAGCTTTAAGTGCCTTTGCAATAGGCAGCATCGGCGCTATGCCGACACCTCCGCCGGCGCATATCACCGTACCATACTTCTCAATCTTCGTAGGATTGCCGAGCGGCCCCACAACGTCGGTTATGTAATCACCGGCGTTCAGGCGGCATAGCTTGGTTGACGACAGTCCGACTTTCTGCACGACAATGGTTATCGTGCCTTTCTCAATGTCGGCATCGGCAATGGTAAGAGGCACACGTTCGCCTTTCTCCCCAACCCTGATAATGACAAAGTTTCCGGCCTTGCGGCTCCTTGCTATAAGCGGGGCCTCGACCTCAAAAAGGTAAACCTTCTCTGAAAACTGTTCTTTACGGATAATCTTGTTCATAATATTTAAGTTAACAAGCAACGGGCAGACAAGCAAGAAAAGATTCTGTCATGGTGAAACGGACATGCCGTTACCTGAAATCCTGTCAGCTTACTTGTCCGCCCGTCTGCGGAATATTAAAAATTCTTGTCGTCAAGCATCTCGAATCCGCAATACGGCACGAGCACCTTGGGCACCCTTATGCCTTCGGGAGTCTGGTTGTTCTCCATTATTGCAGCCACGATACGCGGCAGGGCGAGCGCCGAGCCGTTAAGCGTATGGCACAATTCGGGCTTCTTGGTCTCGGGATTGCGGTAGCGGCACTTCAGGCGGTTGGCCTGGTAGCTCTCGAAGTTGCTTACCGACGAAACCTCGAGCCACTTCTTCTGGGCTGCGCTGTAGACCTCGAAGTCATAGCATATAGCCGAAGTGAAGCTCATGTCGCCGCCGCAAAGGCGCAGTATGTGGTAAGGCAATTCGAGTTTCTGGCATAGGCCTTCGACATGTGCCAGCATCTCGTCGAGCGACTTGTATGAATGCTCGGGCTTGTCTATGCGTACAAGCTCCACCTTGTCGAACTGGTGCAGACGGTTGAGTCCGCGCACGTCCTTGCCGTAAGAGCCGGCCTCGCGGCGGAAGCATGCCGAGTAAGCGCAATACTTCACGGGCAGATCCTTCTCGTCGAGGATTACGTCGCGGAATATGTTTGTAACCGGAACCTCGGCCGTAGGTATGAGGTACAGGTTGTCGAGGTTGCAGTGATACATCTGCCCCTCCTTGTCGGGCAGCTGTCCTGTGCCGTAGCCTGAAGCCTCATTGACTACATACGGCGGCTGAATCTCGAGATAACCGCTCTTACGTGCCTCGTCGAGGAAGAAAGCCTCAAGAGCTCTCTGTAAACGTGCCATCTTGCCGATATACACAGGGAAACCTGCGCCTGTAATCTTAACACCGAGGTCAAAGTTAATCAGGTTGAACTTCTTGCACAGATCCCAATGGCAAAGTGCGTCAGCAGGCAGTTCAGGTATAACGCCGCCTTCCTTCACAACAACGTTGTCTGATGCGTCCTTGCCCTCCGGCACGTCATCGTTAGGGATATTAGGTATCGTGCAAAGCAGTTCAGTCAGTCTCTGCTGGATGTCCGAAAGCTGGTGTTCAAGCTCTTTCGACGTTTCCTTCAATTTCGACACGTCTTCCTTTACGGCATTGGCCTCGTCGGCTTTCTTTTCCTTCATCAGCTGGCCTATGCGGGCAGCCATTTTCTTGCCCTCCTGCAACGTCTTGTCCAGCTGCTGCTGCGTGGCGCGTCTTTCCTTGTCGAGGGCCAGCACGTTGTCGATGGCTTCCCTTGCGCCATTGAAGTGTTTTTTCTCCAGTCCCTTAATTACACGTTCAGTTTCCTCACTGATAAGTTTAAGTGTAAGCATAATATTAATTATTTTAAGTTGACGAGCCGCAGGCTGGCAGGTATGGCGACCATTGCCGGTGACAAACAGCCAAACAAAAACAATGCGAAGTAAACAGGTGTAAAGCCTTAATAATAAAAGCAATCCACTTGTCCGCCGTATGCCGGTCACCCGCTGCTCACGTCTTGCCTGCAAAATTACAAAATATTCTCCAAGCTGACATATAAAAACGGCAAAAATCCCAATTCTCGACTGAGAAATGGGATTTTTGTTGTTTGTTTGGAATAAGTAAATAAAAACTATTGTTTTAAGCTTCAGTCTCAGGAATTACAGACACTACACTTCTGTTCCTGCGGCCCTTGTGGAAGTTAACCACGCCGTCAACCAATGCGTACAGAGTGTCGTCCTTACCGATACCTACGTTATTTCCCGGGTTGTGCTTAGTGCCACGCTGGCGAACGATGATGTTGCCGGCGATGACCTTCTGGCCACCCCAAATCTTAACGCCTAATCTTTGAGAAGCTGATTCACGTCCGTTCTTCGAACTACCTACACCTTTTTTATGTGCCATTTCTTGTTCCTCCTAAAATTTAAGCGATTACGTCTTTGATTACAACTTCGGTGAACTGTGCGCGATGACCGTTCTTCTTGCGGTAATCTTTTCTGCGCTTCATCTTGAATACGATGACCTTGTCACCTTTAACGAGAGGGTTGACTACCTCACACACTACCTTTGCGCCGTCAACTGTCGGGGCGCCAACTTGTACTGAACCATCTTTGTCGACAAGCAGTACCTTGTCGAATTCAACAGACTGGCCTTCCTCCACGTTCTTCATGTGGTTCACGAACAGTTTTTTACCCTGCTCGGCCTTGAACTGCTGACCGTTAATTTCTACAATTGCGTACATTAATATTATAATAAACGGGTTTTTCCGTAAGGCGCATGACACCCTGTCATGACTTGCTCAAGCCTTTGCGGACTAAATCGGGTGCAAAATTATAACAAATTATCCAAACCGCCAAATTTTACTTATCCAAAAGAGTTAATAATGAATAAAAGCGATTTTGCAGGCACTGCCGCCGACGAGCGCCGGCTGACTGCCCGTCACGCAACGACAGATGTCAACCCAACCTGCGTTTCCGCTTACACATTGATTTACGATAACGCCCGAAAAAGGCCGTCGCCACGATTTTTCCGGCAGCTACACACGTATGGAGCAAAAATCCGCGTGCAATCTTATCCGCCTGGCATTTAAGCATTTGCACGCTTCTGCATGTACATTGTGCAATAAAAAGACTCGGAAAAAGGCTGAGAAATGATAGAAAAGCGGCTGTTTCTGGCTGGAAATGTCTTGTCCTGGCAAAAGTTGACACATTTATGAACAA
>UMEP01036210.1_pt1 | contig 12085 bp, 3 predicted proteins | sample 1964771 | NCBI WGS metagenome assembly UMEP01 (sample SAMEA4836022, study PRJEB28245) | human gut metagenome | biome: gut microbiome; material: fecal sample | place: Denmark | collected 2008 | reverse complement strand
TTCTTTTGCCTGAACAAGCTGCTGTCTTGCCCCTTCCAGCCGTTCTTCTGCAACATCTTTTTGTCCTGGCATTTTTCTTAATGCCGTAAGGATACGTTCTATGTTGCGTACAGGGTCTTTCTTTACTTCGACAGTAACGGAGGATTCTCTTGTCAGCTTTACATAAAAACTATTATCAAAAAGAGAATACGAGACCTTCATTTTGAATCCCTTAAAAGTCCCTATGTCTGCTGCATCTGTATGTTCCTTTTTCATTTTTGTACACGCTTGTACAAGAATCTCACCTGCTGTCTTTTCATTATCATAAGTGATCCCATGTATCTCCATGGAAAAAGGCGTATTCATGGCAGTATCTAAATGGGCTATGTCTGCTTCATACGCTGCGGTCAGTTCCTCATATTTTGCAATCTGCTGTGGGTATTCTACCGCAATCGCATCCTGAAGCCGGAACAGATTACTTTCATAGTTTGCTTTCAGCATCTTTAACTTCGTTACCTGTATATCCAGGTCCATTTTTTCCTTAATCTTAGGGTTTCCCGTTGCCAGGGCTTTTACCTCTGCATAAGATAAGGCAGCTTCATCCACATCCTGACAGGAACGGACTGGGGATTTTGAAGTCATGATCTGTCCAATGAACTTCTGTTTATTCTCGATGAGCTGCCAGGAATAGGCATCAAACGTATTTTCTGTGATATAACGGAATATCTTCACTTTTTCATTTTGATTTCCCTGCCTTAATATACGTCCTTCCTGCTGCTCTATATCCGCAGGTCTCCACGGCACATCTAAATGATGCAGGGCGATGAGTTTGTCCTGTACATTGGTTCCTGCCCCCATTTTCGAAGTGGAACCGAGCAGGAAACGTACCTGTCCAGAACGTACCTTTGTAAAGAGTTTTGCTTTCTGTACATCCGTATTGGCATCATGGATAAAAGCAATCTCCTGTTCTGGTACTCCTTTCTGCATCAGTTTTTCTTTCAGGGCATCATAGACATTAAACGTCCCATCTTTTTTAGGTGTAGAAGAATCACAAAAGATAAGCTGTGCTGACCTCTGCTCTTTTGTTTCCTTCCATATCTCAAAACATTTTTCTGCACAGGCAGAAACTTTATTATTTTCCGTATCTGGGAGCATATCATTTATGAGACGCTGGTCTAATGCCAGTTTACGTCCATCGGTCGTAATCTTGAGCATGTTATCTTCCGATGGATCTACTTCCCGGTTTCTTACCCTGTCCGCACGTTCTGACAGGGATTCTAATATTTCTTTTTGTTCTTCACTTGCAGGCAGTACGATGTTTTCATATTCTGCTTCCGGAACAGGCAGCCGTAACATGTCGGCAGTCTGTATGTCTGCTACTTCCTGAAAAACAGACATCAATTCCGGCAGGTTAAAGAAGTTCGCAAAACGGGTCTTCATACGGTATCCACTGCCCTCTGGCGATAATTCCAGAGCCGTTACCGTCTCCCCAAATGCAGATGCCCAGTTATCAAACATTCCTAACTCCATTTCCTGCAGACGGTCATACTGCAGGTATCTCTGGATAGTATATAATTCTGTCATACTATTTGAAACTGGAGTACCTGTTGCAAAAGTGATCCCCTTTCCACCTGTGATTTCATCCATATAACGGCATTTATTGTACATATCCATTGATTTTTGGGATTCACTTTGTGCAACCCCGGCAACATTTCTCATTTTTGTATACAAAAATAGGTTCTTGAAACCGTGCGATTCATCTACAAACAGCCTGTCTACACCTAATTCTTCAAAAGTAACAACATCATCTTTTTTCTTTTCATTCAATTTCTCCAGCCTTACTTCTAAACTTTTCCGGCTTTTCACCATCTGTTTGATAGTATAGTTTTCTCCCTGCTCTTTTTTTGCCAGTGTGATAGCGATTTCAATCTCATCAATCTGGCTTTCTAAAACAGCACGCTGTCTTTCTGCAGAAAGAGGGATTTTTTCAAACTGAGAATGACCGATGATAATCGCATCGTAATCGCCTGTTGCAATCCTCGCACAGAATCTTTTTCGGTTTTCCGGGCGGAAATCTTTTTTTGTTGCCACAAGGATATTGGCAGCAGGATATAGAGTAAGAAATTCTGCTCCCCATTGTTCTGTAAGGTGGTTTGGCACGACAAACAGGGATTTATGAGCAAGTCCGATACGTTTTGCTTCCATTGCAGCAGCAGCCATTTCAAACGTCTTACCTGCTCCTACACAGTGGGCGAGCAGGGTATTTCTGCCGTAAAGCTGATGGGCGATTGCATTTTTCTGATGGGGTTTCAAAGTGATCTCTGGATTCATGCCAGGAAACTCCAGGTGCCTTCCATCAAACTGTCTTGGACGTATTGAATTGAATTTTTCGTTATAAATAGAAACCAGCATTTCCCGCCGTTCTCTATCCCGAAAAATCCAGTCTTTAAATTTTTCTTTTATCATATCCTGTTTCTGGCTGGCTAATATCGTTTCCTTTTTATTTAATTCTCTATGTTCTTTTCCTTCTGTATCCGTGTAAGTATCAAATATCTGGATATTTTTCAGGTTCAAAGAACTTTCCAGTAAACGATATGCCGTTGCCCTTTTTGTTCCGTAAGTATTTGTTACTAAAATACTTCTGTCCGTGTTTTTTCCTTCGATATTCCATTCTCCTGTATATTTGGAATACTGCAGCTTGATTATATCTTTAATATATTGTGGTGGCTGGAAAGTTTCTCTCATGAACTGGTCATATACTTCCAGAGGAATCCACATCGTTCCCAAACGGACTTCAATCTCGGAAGCATCCAGTTTTTTTGGCTGTACCTTCTTTAATGCTTCTACATTACTTTTATAGCCGGTATCATTTTCTGATATTCTCTCTGCTACACGCAGTTTTTCCCGGACATTTCCCGACAAATATTCATCAGCCGTTTCCCATACCTGCGTATCCGGGTTTTTAAAGATAACTCCCGTTAATTCTTCTGTGATCTGTTCAGCAGATTTTCCACACAGACCTGACATAAAAGCAAGGTCAACTTTTCCGTTTTCCTCCAGTGATACTGCCAATGCTTCATTTGCAGTATCTACATGAGTGATCGTTTCGCTCTTTCGGATAGTACGTTTCGTGAACATGTCCGCTTTTCTGTCAAGGTTTCCATCTTCATCTAATTTCTCTAAAGAACATAACAGGGGATATGAGGAATCTTCCGAGAAAGCCCTTTTGTTTGCCGTACTATTTAACAGCCCCCATTTGGCAGTATACGAATCATAAAGCGCATTGAGCCTTGCCTGCTCTGCAGAAATCTTTGTATCTGCATCCTCTGTTTCCTCCATTTGCAATCGAATCAGTTCACGGACACAGTCCCTTATTGCGACCATACCTGTGATACGTGCTTTTGCTGTTTTCGCTGTCTCTTTTTGTTCCAGACCAGATTCATTTTTATAATAAACCTCTCCCGTGTCAGACAGTACATAGCTGTACATCCGTACCTCGGAAGCATTGGGTGCATCTGCCTGCTGTTCTTCCCCGTACCGAAATTCGGCACGTTCTTCTTCCACTCTTTCAGGTATATGTCCTGTGATATGTGATATAGCAGCCCGCAGCCGTTCTCCTAAAGGAACTCCCTCTTTTTCTACACAAGTAGTTTCCATTCCATATGGTCCTGATATTTCCTGCATTGTTCCCAATATCATTTCCGGGTGTTGTACAAAATAGCTGTTTATACGGAATCCCTGTGCATCTTCTGTAACAGCGATCCATTCAGGATTTTCTATTTCTTTTTCCCGTTTCTGCAGAAATAAAATATCCGCAGTTACTTTCGTTCCGGCATTTTTAAATGCCGTATTAGGCAAACGGATAGCTCCCAGTAATTCTGCCTTCTTAAAAAGAAATTCCCTGACTTTTGTACTTTCTTTATCCATTGTACCTTTTGTTGTGATGTACGCAGCAACACCACCAGCACGTAATTTATCCAGAGTTTTTGCAAAAAAATAGTCATGGATTAAAAATCCATGACTGTTATAAACTGAGTCATTTACCCGGTAATCTCCAAATGGTACATTTCCGATCGCTACATCAAAGTATCCATCTGGATAGTTGGTACGTTCAAATCCTATATTCTGGATATTTGCTTCAGGATAAAGGTAGCCTGCTATCTTTGCACTCATTCGGTCTAATTCAACACCATATAAAGTAGAACCATCCATATCTTCTGGAACAAGACCAAAGAAATTCCCAATCCCACAGGAAGGCTCTAATATCCTTCCTCGGCTAAATCCCATATTTTCTAATACCTGATACATTGCTTTAATGATAAGTGGCTGCGTATAATGGGCATTTAAAACAGATTCTTCTGCAGAACGGTATTCTTCCGGGGTAAGGGCTGTGTGTATCCGTTCCCGTTCTTCCTGCCATTGTGATTTGTTCACATCAAAGACATCTGCAATCCCACCCCAGCCAACATAATCTGCTAATATATCCTGTTCTTCTCTTGTTGCCTTGCGCTGTTCCTGATCTAATTGTTTTACAGTCTCAATCGCAAGGATATTTTTCCAGCATTTTTCACGGGTTGTCCCTGTCCCTAATTCTTCTTTCGGAATATGATAATTTTGTCCTCTGTCATTTGAAACAGGAGTGATGGCTATATTATCCGTATCTAAGATTTCTTCCTGAAGTTCTGTTGCTGCAATCCTGTCTTCTCTTATTTCTGCAGCCCAGTTTATCATTTCATCATAACTGATCTCTCTTATCTCATCTGCATGACTTTTAATATAATTTTTTGCTTCCTTTTCACTATAAAAGAGAAGCGTTTCTGAAAGATACGTTTCTAACCCGTCATTCCCCTTTTGTATCAGACGATAAACCGGCTTTCTGTTTCCTTCCGTATCGACTGCTGTGACAAAAGAACCTGCAATATCTTCATAATCTTCGCTGCTTTCAACAGCCACCTCAATAAGATTTGATTCTTTTTGCTGTTCCTCTATCCATGCACTGGCTTCTTTCCTGCTTTTACAGTATTTATTACGTCCAGAAAAAACAAACTCGTTATTTTCCCTTGTCCATTCCTGTACATCAAATGGAAAGTCTATGCGACCTGTATCCATAATCTCATACTTTTTATCCTGTAAAACTTCTGGTTCTTCTTTATGTATCAACGCAGTGATCTGTTTCCGTTCTACAGGTGTCAGGTCTAAGTGGTTTTCAAGATACGGCAAAAAGTTTTCATTATACTTTGTGAGTTGTTCTATCTTTTCCTCTAATATGCCATCTTCCTCCCAGTATTGTCTATACATACAATCTGGGGACAGACAGTAATCATAATATTCCTGGATATGTTCTATCAGGGACTTTCCTTCACTTCCTATGTCATATCTTCCCTGGAAAGAATATTCTTCTCCATTTATAATTGCATAAATAGAAAATGCCGTCTTGTAATAAGAATAACCTTCTCCCTCATTCTCCTGCTGCTCCATCTCCTGTTCATCTAACTCCGCAAACAGTCTGTTTGCTGCCGCAAAAGACATTTTAGCAGTAACATAGGCTTTCTTTTCCTTATCATAGTGGCTTAAAATATCATGTTCAGAGAAATCAATCTGGAACTGAATGGTATCTGCCTTTTTTTCTTCCTGTGTACCGAAATTCGGCACGTTCTCCCTTGTTTCTGTTTTTGCTTCCTGATGTATATACGGATACTCTTTATTTTCTATTAAAGTACGGATACGTTTTTCTGCTTCTTTCCATGTCAGTTTCTTTTGTACGTTTCCTTTTTCTAAATGAAATCCTTTGGCATCGTGCCATTCGTTTGAATTCCGGCTTTCTGATATAGAATGGGAATGACCTCCCATACCATACTCCTGTTTCAGGAAATTAATTGCTGTTTTGGTATCCGGCGCAGGCTCCTGTTGATAGAAAGAAAGTATTCTTCTTTTTCCTCCCTCAACAATACCTCCTTCCTGCAATAATCTATCTATCTCATCTGCTGTGATAAATACCATTGGAGCTATTTCCTGTACATTTTGTGGAACAAGAGGAGACAGATTCCCTAACTTATAGAGTCTCTCTGCCAGATTCTCACATCTTTTTTCCTGCCATTGGCTTATGCTACCTGCTCTAGCTGTTCCAAAAAGTGAAATCTCATCGTATAACTTTTTTATACCGGCAGTCGCTTTTAACTCCTCAATGATTGATATGACAGCTTCACTATGGATGTTTCCCCATCGGGACTGTCCCATATCTTCTTTATAAAAAAATGCAATAAGTCCTGCCGTTTCTTCCCGAATCGTACTTATTGCATTTTCTGATAATTCTCTTGTGGTAAACTGCCCATTTCTATAAAGAATTTCTATCCGTTCGGCAGCTTCCTCCCATGATAACAGCCTTTCAGGATTCTTTCTTGCACCATTGCCTCTGCGAAAAGAAATCCCTTCTTCGTTATACCAGACACTCACTTTTATGCCGTCTGGCATTGCAAGCCCTTTTCCACCTTTCCAGTTTTCTTTTAAATCTTTTGCAAGTATTTTTTGAGGGTTTTCCTGTGCCAGATCAAGCAGGACATACTCTAACGAAAGTTCATTGTTACCACCTGTTCTCAGACATTCATCAATATAGTTATCCGGGAATGCAAAAACAGCAGCAGGTGTATTACCTGCTGCTGTTCCATACTCAGCTTGCTCTTGTGGATTTTCCGGGAAAAGGCTTAACTGTATATAATCTCTTCTTTGATTATCTCCTCCGCCTGCTGTTTGCAGTTGTTTACGAGTCCGACCCACTTCATCTGATCGGCTGCCTTCAGTTCCTCTGTTGCTCCTGCTATCTTCATCAGTTCTGGCATCAGTTCGTCCATTCTCTCCTCTGCCTGTTTCTGAATGTCTATCATATGTTGATTGATTTCCCCGGTCATCATCATCGCCGTATACCTTGATTTCCGATGCTGCTCCAGATAATCGGCTCTCATTACTCCGTATTTCCCGATGTATCCCTTCGGAGCTTCCTTTAATTCCAGATCCGGATACAGCAGTCCGTCCTCCTTCTTTGTGTATGTCAACGTCATTTCTGTTCACCCCTCTCTTTTGTTCCTGTGTTTTATTATCTTTATTATATTCCCTTTGATTGCTTTGTACAATAGACTCTGCTCTGTTTTTTTGTAAATTTTTCTGCCACAAATACCGGGATATATCTTTCAATACAAAAGAACATTGCTCACTTACAGGTGTTCCTAAACAAGAAATCACATTGATATTATTAAAATCAGTAATTGCCCGAAAATCCTCTAAATACATATAGTCTCCGGGTTCTATCCCACATCGTCTTAAAAGCATATACCAGGCAGAATGAATAAATAACTCCCGATATTCTTTGCGGATAGTATCTATATCTAAATCTTCAAGATAAGACCCTTGTTTTTCCTTCAAGATTTCTGATATTTCATCATCTATCACATCATTAACCGTTTCTTCTATTAATTGTTTTAATACCAAACCTAAATCTTTATTTTGTGGTCGTATATCGTATTTATTATTAATATAGTCACATAAATCTTCCTGCCCGTCTTCTCCCAAACTCCAGATATAAGGTTTTCTTATATCGGTTTCTGGAACATTGGAAGCCACCCCTGTATCACTATAATCATATACATAACGAAGCTTTCTATTTTCGCTATTTCTGACAATAAGGGCAATTCCTTGTGTTCCCCTTTTAACATAGTGATTCATTTGTTTCCACTTTTCAAAGCTTGTACATCCTATTGCATTTGGTCGCTGGGCATAGATCATAAGCTGGGCATCAAAAGTATACTGATATACACGAGATGCTGTATTTAAAAACTTTAGCCATTCCTGTGGTGTAGAAGAAACTTTTCGGACAGTTTCTTCAAACAGGTCTTCTGCAGTTGGTAATGTCATTGCCATACATCATTCCCCCCTTTATAATCTTGGAGCCTGTTCCTGTTTTTTAGGTTTTGATAAGGATAACTCTTCTTTTTTATTAAAATGATTCTCCAGATATTTTACGGCTTTTCTTACCTCCCGGTTTTCTTTGTAACGAGGAACTGCATCTAACATTTCCCGGCAGATTCTCCCGCCTGCCAGTAGATCACATTTTCCAGAATACATATCGTCATCTGGAAAATGCAGGTCAATACCGATTCCTTTTACACCATTAAGCCGTTCGCCCGGTATTTTTTCATAGATGGCGATTGCTTCAGCAAGTGTTAAACCGTCATAATATTCGCCCAGTGTCGGAAACTCTGAACATTCTGCGACATAAAAATCAACCTCTGGTATCGTTTCAGGTTCTCTTTCAAAGATAGATAATCTTTCGAGTTTCTCCATCTGGATAAACATATCCTTTCCTTTTTTCACATCACTTTCTGTTTCCGATTTTTCTGTTGCTTTCAGAAAATCCTTAATATAATCCGATTTTTTGTGTAAAATATCTTCTGTGATTGCATCTGCTGCTTCTTCCTGGCTCATCGTTTTATAGACATACAGATTATCATAAGAACGTGCTAGAGAATCCACTTCTATCGCAAAGTTTTTAATCTCCATCTCATCCAGATAATATTCTGCCCGTTGCATGTATTCAGATAATGTCCCGGATTTTTCTTTTCGTATGGGATTAATGTCTATTGGAATATTCCTGGCATATAACATATCTTCTTTTAAATAATTAAAAAACGTATCCTCACTTATTGTCCCTTCATAACTAAGAGCAACATCAATATCAGAATCCGGTCTGTATAAACCTTCCCTGCTGCGTGAACCGTATACTCTTGCTCCAATTAACTCTACTTCATCATGTAATCCCAGTTCATCTAATATGATCTGTGCCTGCGACAGGACAATCTCCTCAATATCTGCCCGGCTCATCCCATTTAAAGATTTTTCCTCATAATACACTTCTGATGTAAGAGCAACATTTCCTTCCTGTAAACGTCTTTTAGATTCCTGGATCACTGACTCTAATAATCCTGCTTCTTCTGCTTCTTCAATTTCCTGTTCTAATTTTTCATAGTCAGTTTCTTTTATATTTTCAATCGTTTCTCCAGCATCATTTAATATATCCTCTATGGCTTCTTTCAGGGAAACATCCGGATTATCGTAAATACCTCCATCCAGTTCCTGATGCTCCTGGTCATAAAAAGTATAATCATATCCTTCATCCGTCTCATGGATGAGAAAGTATCCTTTATCTGCTGACAAGATATAGGCAGCTTCTTTTTTGTCATGAAGTGATTTGTCTAATAAATATTCTCCGATCAATTTCATCGCTTCTGGACTAAATCCATGCCATAAATCTTCAGCTATAACCTGTCCCTGTTCATTAACGATAATATCTGCAACCTGTTTTTCAAATTCATCATGCCGCATCTGAAAAAATTTCTCATTATGAAATTCCTGCATCTGTATTGTATGCCACGTTCCAGAGTGTCCTTCGGCTGTAAAACCTCTTGTAGTCTTTGTTATTTGTTCCACCGATCTTAATACTGGCTCTTTATAAAAATCTGCTAATGGAACAAATCCTATCATGTCTACATAGGAAACATGTATCTCTCCATTTTTCTTTAAAACAAGAATGTCACTGATAGAAAGGGAATGCCCAGTAAAATCACTTGGATGTGCAAGGTTGAACTTTATAAACAGGCTGTCTCTGTTTTCGTCTGTTTCCAAAATGTCACTGTACACAAGCTGATAATCTTTTCTTTCTGGTGCTTTTCCTTTTGCCCGTAAAGAATCAAAGGAGAGAAAGGCATACTCCCGTCCTTCTCCCTTCCAGTTGATCTGATAAATTCCATACGCATCATTTTTTCCATGCAGGATTTCTTCTTCAGTCAATCTCCCGCCAGTCTGCTCTATCTTTACCATTATTGTTCCCTCCGTTTCTTTCTCACCTGCCGCAGTCTCTGCATCATCGCCGGAGTAAGGCTTGCAGAAGCATACGTTTTCATTTCTTCCACACTGTCTCCTTCTTCAAGACATTTGATTAAGAATTCTTTTTGAGCTTCATTAAAAGTATCGCCTGCCAGATAAGTTTCAATAAATTTATCTGGTTCTTTTGATTTTTTCCCATCTTTATTAAAAAAATGCCATCGCTTCTTTTTCCTGTCCGCATCACTTAGGGAATTTTCCTTTGCAGGCTCCGTTTCTTTTTTCTCGTTTTTCTCTTCATCCGCAGACTTTTTTTCTTCTAACTGCAAAGCAAGTGCTTTCTTCTCTTTTTCCCATGTTGCCTTATTCCATTCTATTTCCTGTAATAAACTTTGTATCTTCCCATCCCTTTCCCTTATCAATTCTTCTTTTGCTGTTATCATATTTTGATACGATTCTTTCTGTTCTGTAAGGGCATTTTTCTGTATCTCTAATGCCTGCTGCAATGTAGTATTTAATGTTGTCCTTAATTCCTCTGTCTCATGGAACACCTTGCCTGCTTTGTCATGCAGTTCAGAAATCTGTTGCTGCATCTCCGAATTAGGGACAAACAATTTTTCCAGATAATCCCGTCTTGCTTCTCTTATCCTTCTAATCTTATCTTCCCAATTTTGAGCAGGAATACTGTCAATCTCACGCACTTCTTCAACAGACATTCCATCCAGAAAGCAAAAACAATAGTATTCACAAAATACTGCTTCATCGACTTCGTTTAAATATGCAATCATTTCCGGGCTGCATTTTGCACTCTCCAGAAATCTCTTTAGAAATTCTTTGACCGCATTATTTTTCTCTTTTTGTTCCATATGCTTTTACCTCCTGTGCCGAATTTCGGTACGTTCTTTTAAAATCTTCTGCTCTTTGTTCAGATTTTTTTCTTCTTCAACTATTCTGTTTACAATCCTTTTTTCATGACGTATTTCCCGGAGTTTTGCATTGATCCGCCGTCTTTCTTCTCCTTCATTTAACATTTCTTTGTCTTCCAGAGAACGAAGCGAACTGCGTCGTTTCATAAGCTCCTTTTCTTTAACCACCAACATACTTTGTTTTTCCAGTAACTCCCCCTCTGTTTTAATCTCATTATTCAGAATGTATTTACATTCCTCATATAACTCATTGATACGGATCGCATTTTTCCGTACATCTTTCTGATTTACTGCGTAAGGATTTTTTTCTTCAAGATAATGTCCTGCCTGATAAAAAATTTTGATCTTTTTAATCTGAAACACCGTAAGGTTTGTTTTTGTATATCGAAAGATTGCTCTCTCGTATTCTTTAGACAATTCAGGGGACAGAATTTTTTCTGTCCCCTTTTCCTGTCCTTTATTTTTTATTCTCTCCTGAATCTCTTCCTTTCTATACCCTGTTCCAAGACGGGAATCTCTCCTTCCCCGTTCAAAACCGGGTGGGATATACGTTACATATTTTCCCTGACGGATTTTATATCCAAGTGCCTCCATCTGTTTTATAAAATCGTCCCAGCTTTCTGATGAAGCAATCATAAAGTCTATATCAGCCTTAATGATTTTTTCAGAATATGGGCGTCCCTCTTTCTCCGCATAGTGAGCTGCGTAAGATTTACCGATTTTATTATTTTTATCATAGATAAGGGGCGGAAGACCATATTTTTCGCAGATGCGGTCTGTAAGGGGCTGGATATATTTTTCCCAGTCTCCCTTTTCATAACGATATTTATATCCATCCATTCGGTTAACAGAATTAAAAACAATATGTCCGTGCATATGGTTCTGGTCAGTGTGAACAGAAAATACATAATCAAAATTTTCTCCAAGATATTCGTCACAAAAATCATTTATTACTGCATAGGCTTCTTCTTTTGTTGCTTCTCCGGGTGGAAAAGAAATCACGAAATGGTATCCCTGTCTCCCTCCTTCTTTTTCCCACTCCTGTTTTGTCTCAAGCATGACCTGATAAACTTCCTGCGGAGTAGTCCCGGAATTTCCTCCGATCATTCCTTCCGTTTTAGCAGGATTCATGATGTAAGTAATGCAGTTTTTTAAATGTGCTGCACCTCCTCCCTGCGGCATTCCTATATTCGACAGTTTAGTGATTGCCATAATCTTTTACCTTCTTATTGAGATTCTCTACTTCAGATTCTATCTGGCTCAATGCTTTCTCCAGGTTATAAATATCCGTCTGGTTCCCGTATCCGGCA
>UMEP01008475.1_pt1 | contig 12205 bp, 10 predicted proteins | sample 1964771 | NCBI WGS metagenome assembly UMEP01 (sample SAMEA4836022, study PRJEB28245) | human gut metagenome | biome: gut microbiome; material: fecal sample | place: Denmark | collected 2008 | reverse complement strand
CAGAGTCGCATTACCAAAATCCCCGTAAGGGGACTGAAACACGTCGATTTCAATAACGTTGTTGTTGTCGCCGCGGTCGCATTACCAAAATCCCCGTAAGGGGACTGAAACGCCACAAACTCCGTATTAGCAATAGCCTTACTGCTGTTAGTCAGAGTACCAAAATCCCCGTAAGGGGACTGAAACCTACTTGAAAGGACGAACGTTGTCGTCCCAGTATTAATGGTCGCATTACCAAAATCCCCGGAGTTAATTAGACTCCTTTTTTAGAAAAAAAGAGGAATTACATAGGGGGACTGAAAACTGAATCTTGCATGAGAAAAGCCGTTACAGGGCATCTGTTAATGATGTCTGTAACGGCTTTTTTGTTAGACTGCTTTATTCTGTTTGTGGGAAGATCTTTGGAATGATAAATTGAATAGAGAAAGAAGTGCATTATGAAATCGGTCGAGATATCTAAAAGAATCGCTTGAAAAGATCTGTGAAAGAAAATCGCCCAGTGACGGTTTTATCGGGGCAATACAAATTCGTTATTTTGAAAGTTGGAGTTCAAAAACTTGTGCTTTAGAAGAAGTTGAATGCCCTGATGTTCAAATTGGGTGAAATGTTTAAAAGAACTCATGGATGTGGTAAAATAAATATAAGGCATGGTGGAGAAATCCTGTTGGTATATCTGTGGTAAATCTATCATAATAGGAATCTCCGGTTATGTCTCTTTTTATATGCTTGAGTTTATTATGCAACAAAAAAAGAATAATAGACCCTTCACTTATTTATATTAATAAAAGGATGATATGATTTTTCTATAGACATAGAATTACTCCATAGTTTTATTTGTCAAAGCAATATCATCTGCTTATAGACATGCACATAAGTGAAATAATAATCTTTGAGATGGAAGTAGGAATTATATGCGTAACTTTATTAATGGGGAATGTTTGTCTGAAATGAAAAAAATCCCAAGTAATAGCATCGATTTTATTTTTACGTCTCCCCCCTATGCTGACCAAATTAAAGACTATGGAGATAGGTGTGTAAAGGTCAAACCAAGTGAGTTTGATTCATGGTTTTTGCCAAGAGCAAGAGAAATGCATCGGATTTTAAATGAAAATGGATCTTTTGTTCTAAATATTAATGATAAAGTAGATAATAATTACCAAAGTATCTTTGTCTTTAAGTTAGTGATTTTGCTTACTGAGGAAGTCGGATTTCATCTAGTTAGAGATTATATTTGGTATAACCCAGCAACTCCTCCTAATGTGTTTTCGAGAGGAACACTCGGACGTACAAAAAAGTCACATGAATATTGCTTTTGGTTTAGCAAATCGAGCAAATGGACTTTCAATATGGATTCAATTAGAAAACCTTATAGCGAACGTATGAATCAGTTATTTGAATCGGGACCGCAGGGAAAAAGAAATGATAACACTCGCCCCAGTCGGCATAATTTTGATTTGAGTCATGAATGGAAAGATAAAGGTGGAGCTGATCCTGGAAGTGTCATTACATTGAGTAATACAAGCAGCAATGATACATTTCATAGATTATGCAAACAGTTTGGTGTTGGACATCCTGCCCGATTCCCCGTTAAGCTGGCTGAATTTTTTATAAAGGCTGCTACAAATAAAGGGGATGTTGTACTAGACCCTTTTGGGGGATCTGGTACTACGGCTATTGTTGCAGAAAAACTTGGGCGAGATTTTATATCTATTGAAATAAATCCTACATACTGTGATATGGCTCGGAAATGGTATAACGTAGAATTTCATGGTGAGGCTATATATCAGCATAATCTTGATGAATTCTATAAAAGCATATTGCCAAGATGTAAATGGAATCTTCTTCCATTTGGTTTTATATATGATTTGTATAAAGCTTGGTTCCCCACTGTAGAATTATATGAGAAGCCACAGACGAAAGCAGTATTTTGCCAAAGGCTTACAGAATATTTAAAGGATAAATCCGATTGGATAGTTGATGATGAGTTTATTAATGTTAGTGAATTCAGTATGCCGTTGCCAGAACCCCTTATCGAAGAATATCAACTGAAGAAATGGATGAATAAGGAGTATTCAGGCGATGATGTTAATATAATTTGTAGTCCTAAATTGCAGCAAAAATACAAGGGAATTCGTAGAAATTTATGAGTATACGATTAAAACAGCGAGAATTACATAAGAGGTTCCTTCAGGATATAGGAGAAAATGTTTCATCTGTTGAAGACAATGGTTGTAAGCCGCTAATGTGTCGATTGACAACTTCATTTAACCGAAATATTAAAGCCTATATTTTTAATTGTACTGCGCCTCCTGGAGGAAGATCTATGGACGAATATAAGGTACAGCTAATTTTGCAAAATCAGAAACGGGGAGAGAGGGGAGCTTTTGATGATTCTGACGGTAGAACCATTTTAATTATTGGAGATGCGTGCATCTTTGATGAACCGGATACAGGTTTGTGGGTCCTGTTTGAATTAGATAAACATCGAGAATTCGCATACTCCGCAAATATACAGATATATTTACGACAGTTGCTAAAGGCTTTGGAAACAGATGTTTTTGTTTATAAGAAACATAATGATGAAGTCGTTGTAATAGCCAAAAGAAAATATTTAAAAGAAGCGTTACATGAGAGATTTAAAATCGACTTTGAGATTATGTTAGAAAGAGCTGAACATGGGATTAAAGGAATATAACTTTCGGCCAGATTATAATAAAAATAATAATGACATAGCGGAAGAATTCTATTTACCTGCGATGAGAAATTCTTGTTTGTATGATCGAGTTTCTGGCTATTTTGGAAGTACTATTTATATCATTGCTTGGAGTGCGTTGCGTGAATTCATTGAAAACGGTGGACGGATACGTATTATTTGTTCGCCCATTATATCTAATGCAGATAAAGCGGCAATGACGGAAGGATATTCTGCTAAAAATAATGAAATTATAAAAGACTCATTGGCTAAAGAATTAGAAGAGTTGTTTAGTCTCGACTCTTTATTAAAACCGGCGAGACTACTAGCATGTCTTATTGCTGATGGAATTCTTGATATTAAGATAGCTATACCTAGAACCAATATGGAACCGGATCTTGCTAGATTGTTTCATGATAAAGTTGGCATTTTTACTGATGTAGTGGGGGATTCTGTCGGATTTAGGGGCTCTATGAATGAAACATTTCAAGGGTTATCTGAAGACGGAAATTTGGAGTCAATAGATGTATTTCCCAGTTGGTCTGATACAAGGGATGCCTTTAGAGTTGACAGTGCAAAACAATATTTTGAACGATTGTGGAGTGGAGCTGAGCCTCATGCATCGGTTTATAAATTTCCGGATGCTTTGCGAAAAAAGCTTCTTGATGAAAGTAATGGATATAATTGGAGGCCCCTTTTAAAAGAAATTTCCACGACATTACAGCTATCCAGAAAATGGAGACCTAATAAAAAAAATTCTAAAAAATTACCTAGAGAACACCAAATAAAAGCTCTTGAAAATTGGGTGAAGCGTGGTAGACGAGGCATTTTAGAACATGCTACAGGGAGTGGCAAGACTTTTACTGCTATATGTGCTATTAGAGATGCCTTAAATCGTAATTGCTCAGTAATAGTTCTTGTTCCTTCAAAAGAATTATTACGACAATGGAAAAAAGAAATTGCTGATAATATAACGGATATAGACATTAAGTATTTAATGTGTGGGGATGGTCATAATACTTGGAAGAATAAGGGAATTTTAGCCTTATGGACTAGAATGAGAAGAATGAACTGTATTACAATTGCAACTATAGATACTGCATGTAGCGATATGTTTGTGAAAAATGTTGTCTCCGATAAGCAGTTGTTGTTGGTTGCAGATGAAGTTCATCGGGTAGGGAGCCCGGCAAGGAGAAATGTATTAAATATTAATGCTGGGGAGCGATTGGGCTTATCGGCGACTCCGGTGAGATATGGAGATCCCGAAGGAACAAACTGTATATTTTCTTATTTTGAAGGTGTTATACCGCCCGTATTTTCCCTAGAAGATGCCATTAAAGCTGGTGTATTAACAAAGTATTATTATCATCCTATGCAAGTTTATTTAAACATTGATGAACAAGCTGAGTGGAATGAATTAACAAAAATAATCAATAGATTAATTGCTATTAATACTGTAAAAGGGGTTCCTATTGAGACGATTATTGCAGAGAACACGAAACTTCAGATGAAGTTTATTGAGCGGGCAAGGATTATTAAACAAGCTGCTAATAAAGTCCCCTTGGCTTTATCTGTGATACAAAAAAACTATGAATCGGGGCAACGGTGGATTATTTATTGTGATAATCAAGAGCAACTCGGAGATGTATTACAATTACTAATTCAGAATAGATATAATGCATATGAATACCACTCTAATATGTCGGGTGATCGAGCTGAAACGCTAAAGTATTTTATGATGCATGGGGGAATTCTTGTTTCTATTCGTTGCTTAGATGAGGGGGTAGATATTCCTGCTACCACGCATGCATTAATTTTGGCATCGTCTAAGAATCCTCGTGAGTTTATACAACGTCGCGGACGTATTTTGCGACGTTATAAAAATAAGTATTTTGCACAGTTGTATGATGCAATAGTGGTACCGGAACAAATGCACGATGAGAATGATAAAAGTGATTCCATCATTGAAGCTGAATTAGCGCGTGCGATTCAATTCGGAGAATGGGCGGAAAATCCATCTTGTGTAACTGATTTAAAAATTATTGCTCGTAGGTATGGAATTGATTATGAGACAGTAAAGAACGGGGGATATGAAGATGAGACAGAATATTGATGAACTGCTGTCAGTTCTGGAAGAAGTTAGGGTGAAAAAATATCCTGATGTCCCAAAGGAGTTAGTTGAAAAAATTGCTTTGATACAGTACGAGAATCAGGATAATGGTTCGAAAGCTAGGATAGATACCCTGACACTTATCAATGAGTATATCAAGTAAGATTAAAAGGAGTTTTTAGTATGCTGCATTTTACGCGAATGACCATGCATAATTTTGGCCCGTATAAAGGTAATCAGGTAATAGATTTTACAGATAATTCGGGTGTTACTATTTTTTGGGGAAATAATGGTAGAGGTAAGACAACACTTCTGAATGCTTTTAGATATTGTTTATTTGGGATAATCCAGAGGCGAAACGGATTTCTGCATCATCTTCATGAGATGGAAAACTCAGAGGCTGCGAACAATGGAGAATACGGATTTTCAGTTGTTTTAGACATGACTAATGGTGAGGACGTTTATAAACTGGAGCGAGGGTATATATTAAGAACAGGGGTAATTACTCCTCATGGGGAAGATGATTATAATCGTTACCTATCTCTAACGAAGAATGGCTCTATCCTTTCTCCTAATGATTGTAAACATGAAATAAATCTGATTATGCCTGAGCAAGTTTCGCGATTTTTTTTATTTGATGCGGAATTATTACAAGAATATGAGGAGTTGTTGGAGGTTAACAATTTAGAAGGGGAATATATTAAGAATGCCATTGAAAAAATCCTTGGTGTTCCAGTCTTGATACAAGGCGTCAGGGATATAGGCGAAAAACTTTCCAAGTACGAATCAGAAAAAAATAAAGCAGCTCGTAATGATGATAAAACAAATAAGTATGGTCAAGAACTAGAAAATCTTGTGGCTAATATTGAACAGCATCAAAATATTATTAGTGCAAAGAATGCTGAATTATCAGAACATATAAAAAAACGCAATTTACTATGTGAACGGATGAAAGAAACAAAGACGCTACAAAAATGGATCAGTGATAAAAAATATAGGGAGGATAATATAGAGAAGAATAAGCTTGAGCTTGAAAATGTGAGAGTAAAGATTAAGGAGCTTATGAAAACAGCATGGAAAGGAATGCTGTTGACCACGATAAGAAATCTTACTGAACAAATTGAGTCAAAAGAAAAAGAGCTTAATTCTAAGAAGCAAAAAAAAATAATAGCTAAAAATTTTATAAATGAAATAAAGAAAGCCATTAATGAACGGGTATGTCCTATTTGTGAACAAGAGGTAACTGAACATATTATTGCGCGGCTTAACGATAAGGTTCAAAACTATACATCTGCATTTAAAGGGCTTACGAATGAAGAGCAGGAATATTTGTATCAATTACAGAACCGGCTAAAAATCATTCTAGATTTACCGAAAGATGTGAAAGATGTTAGGGGAGAAGTCAATGTTCTCGAGGAGAGAGTGGCTAATTTACAAATATCTATTACTACGGATGCACAGTATATTGAAGAACTTAAAGAACATATTGCTCGTTATAGTCCTAACGAAAATGAAGAGGATATAATGACAATCTCCAGGGAATTCTCTAATATAGAAAAGGATATTTATGATATCCGCAGAGGCATAGAGGATGAAAAACAAAAAGTTAATGAATTAAATGCCAGCAAAGAACGTGTTTCCAAGATTATTGATAATCTTGCAGGAAGTAATAATTATCGACATGCAAGCGAATGCTACGAACTTTGCAAACATCTATATGATGTTTTTAATGAAAGTAAGACTCAATACCGTGAACGTCTAAAGAGTAATGTAGAAAAAGATGCGACTGAGTTATTTGTGCAGCTTCGTGGCGATCCAGACTATATTGGCTTAGAGATTAATGATAATTATGGCCTTGAAATAATTCATCGATCTGGGAGGCGCGTGCCGGGCCGATCTTCTGGATATGAACACGTTGTTGCGCTAGCTTTAATTGGGGCTCTCCATAAAAACGCACCACTTAGAGGGCCACTCATTATTGATTCTCCATTTGGTCGGTTGGATCCGACACATAAGGCCAATATCATACGAACATTACCTATAATGGCTGAACAGACTATACTTCTTGCATATTCGGGTGAAATTGATGAACAGGTTGCAAGGAAGGAATTAGGTTCTAGCCTTATTCATGAATATAACTTGGAACGAGTCTCTTCGATGCATACAGAGATTCGATAACGGAGATCAGTTATGGAAACTAAAGATATTACAAATTTACCTTTGTCAAGACATGCTGCGGGTATAGCGAATCAGATGAAAGAATCAGGCTTTTTTGAAGACGCCTTATCAGCTGCGAAATTTGGAATGGCATATGCAATTAAATATTGCTATGAAGATATTGATACTGTTGAAAAGATTGCCAAATTAGATGCGCTTTATGATTCTTATGGTAGTAATTACAATATTGGGTCAGTTGACCCAGACCACTATATTGCAGACTTATTTTCAGTAATGTATCCGGATTGCCCTACGCCTTATAAGATAGCAAGGGTCATTATGTGTTTGGGCTTAAATGAATTGGGCGATTTTCTTGAATCTGAGCCACTATTTGTAATTAGTAAATACATGTGAGGCTGCATTTTATGATGGATGTGATATATTCGTTACGTGAAGATCCGAGTACCTTGTTCTTATTAGAAGATGCGGGAAAAATTTATTCTGATTACTGTCAGATTACGACATTTGCAAGACACATTATTCGGCCTGAACAAGTAAACACGTATCTGTATTTGAGTGAATTCAGTTCGGACAGATATCATGGGAAATATACCGGGACAATAACAGATATCCATATGGAACTCGAAGATAAAAATTATATACCGGCTAAGAAAAAGTATGTTGCTGTGATTGTATCTGAAGTAGAATTTCTTGTGAATGCTATTTCTATCAGAAAATTGAGTAAAATGTATATGCCTGCTTGGAATATGCAGGCATATATGAATTATTTTTCAGGTAGTCCTAGCGGTGTCTTACTTTTTTTACGTGTATATGAGGTCAATGAAGAATTGAATTTGAAATATGTAAAAAAAGGAGGAAAAGGTAGCTATCAAATTATCAAACTGTATGACGAGTGGGAAAATGAAATAAGTTTACAGATATCGGGATTGAAACCCGTTATTTCTGATAATAAATTTGAATATATCAAAGATGAGATTATTCACGTATTGAAGGTAGATGGGGCATTTATTGCTGAGTATGATACATCAAAATCAGGAATGATTCAGTTGAAAGAACGATATGATGCTTCGGATCGATATTCAGGGGTAGTTCAATCATGGGATGAACGACGTCAAAAATGGGCTAAAGGTGATTTTGAGGATTTTGATGATGATTTTGATATGGCACAACTTGACTACGATAGAATATATGACAAGGTTGTGTCAGAATATCCAGGTATGAAGTATACGATTGATTGTATTAGGAAACTGAGGCCTACAAGGTTAGGAGAATATAATTATCATCTCAATAATGTTCACAAACATGATAAAGAGGGGAAAAAATCTGAACAAAGATTATTTGAAGCGACCGTGAGGTTTGCGGTACGGAATGCACTAAAAGTGTATGAAGAAGATGGGATGGACTTAGAAGATGCATTTCAGGAAGCCTGTATTGGCATAATATATGCTATTCGGCACCATAATGACGAGGTTGAAGGTCTTTTTACCTCTTATGTGGGTCTTTGGATATTTCAAGTGATGAATCGAGATTTACCATACTTTCAGTATAATTTTCGACTTCCAGCACACTATATGGAAACTGTAAAAAAATGTTGGGTCGAGATTATTGATAATTATGGAAATATCGATTTGAATGATATCTCTATATGGAGACTTAGGAAAATTTTATCAAAATATACTTCCTGTGAAGGGTCTGAGTTATATCGTCTCTCGCAAATAATGGTGCTACCAAAAAACTTTGATGACATATATCATCGTTATGAGAATAGATTTTCTAGTATTGAAACTGTTGAAGACGAAGCCTTGAGACGTATGTGTTCTGAACATCTTATGGAGATACTCGATATTCTTAAAGATAAGGAACGGAAAGTTATAATATTGCGATTGGGCTTAAATGGGAATAGAGAGCATACATTGGAAGAAATAGGTCAGGTATTTAATGTTACTAGAGAAAGAATTCGCCAAATTGAAGCAAAGGCATTGGAAAAACTTCGTTCGTATATGAGAAATCATCCCTGATTTCTTGATGATTTTATTTTATAAAGAAGAACGACGCATTAAGATAATATAATCGTGAATGACAATAATTTTATGATTATTTGGGTTAGTATATGTGATATGCAAAACTGAGGTTGCTTTTACTAAGCAGCAGTATTGAATTTAAGATGGAAGTCGTCTTGTGGTGCTGATAGTGATAAGGCGGAATAGAATATTGAAGACCTTGTTATCTTGAGCAGTCCAGAAGAAAAATGTCAGCAGGAAAATATATATCGAAATATAGCTTTAATCATACTTGCACGTAACATTAGGTGGATTGATTAAAGCACGGATGTGAGTGAAAGATTACTCATGTCCGTTTTTTTTTACAGACGATTTGACAAAGAATTAAGGAAAGTCTCAAATTTGATTAGTACATTGATTTTATTTATAATAAATATAGATGAAACTAAATAAAGGGAACTTGTAAGTATGAGTGATAAAAAAGCAGTTGTTAAAGTCCATTATTTTATGTATCTGTGGCCGATTTATCCGTAGGTAGTAATAATTTTACTATCGATAAGAATAAAAAATTGGAAGAAGTTTTAAAAATAATGAAAGATAAGCCTGTATCTGAACGGCGTTGGAACCGACGTGGGGACCTGGTAGATAATTCTATACAGTTACAAACAATCGAAAAATTAGAAAATGGATATTGGAAGTTACAATTTATAAAGGTAAGAGATGAAGCCATGCCAGGGAAGATTAATCTTGATGGTGTATTTACGGAAATCCCATTGGAGGAAAATGAATATATTGGGGAGGACATGACTGTTATCTATGCCCCGGACAAACATTTGGTAGGGGTGCAGCGGAATTTTTATAGCGTGAGTGCCGATGGTGTGGCAGAATATTTTTCGGAGATACAACCAGAACTCCAACTTATTTTTCAGTTTGAGCCGCTTATTGATTCGAAGAATATTTCAGAAACGTCTCTTATACGTTCCGTTGAAATAGTGTGTGATGATTTAGCTGGTGGTGCGCTTAACGATGTCATTGAAAATGTGGATACTTATGGTGCAAAACGAATGAATCTTAAGATTAGTGTAGGTACAAGGGCAAAGGACGCTGGTTTAAGTCAGAAAGTTTTCAAGCTAGTGACTCGATTAAGAAACGAAAAGTCATGTAGAGGATTGGCTGTTGCCTATAAGGAAGATATTAATTCTCCTGTATCAAGGATTGATTTACTTGATCCCAAAATAGAAGATAAGCTTGTTATTCCATTTTCTAAAATAGATAAGCTTACTCATGATAAAATTTTTTTCAGCTATGATACCTTACTTTAATAAAAGATATGATGCCCTATAAAAAGGACTGTGATTAATATGAGATGGTTAGGCCATATTTTAAAAGATAATATTAAAAATACCATTGTATTAGTAATCATAAGCACAGTATTATTCTTTACTACACAATCTAGCTTACAGGGGGATAATAAGTTTGACATCATCACAGTAATTATCACCATCATTACGATTACGGTGGGATTTACCGCAGCAGCTTTGACTATGTTTTTAGGAGTTACGGATAAACCAGTTATCGAGCGTATACGAAAAAGAAATGTAGTAGAACAATTGATTGACAGTTTTAGAGATTTGATTTATTTTGAAGGAATAGTTATTGTTCTAGCGGTTATTATTTCTTTATATGGTAATAATGAACTACTTATCTGGGGGACTTAATATTCCCGTCTCAGATGTTTTATTATATGTGTTTATTTTTTCGACTATTTCTAGCTTGTATTACGCTTATCGATTAGTTAATATTATTTTACGGATTTTTAGAAGATTAGTTATGGAAGAATAGCTTTAAAAAGCCTTAGTTGAGGATAATGCTGATATAGGGCTTTGTGGGAAGATAAGAGTATTTGTTGAAGTATAGTTTTTTTGTTTTAACGATAGAGAAAAATAACTTCAAAATAAAAATAATCAAAAGGACTTGCCAAGACATCGAGGATGCGTTATAATAATAAAGTCGCATGACAAATTCATATTGAGGGCGGTTAGCTCAGTTGGTTAGAGTATCTCGTTGACATCGAGGGGGTCGATGGTTCGAATCCATTACCGCCCACCAAAGCAAACATATCCGAATGTGGCAGGAATGCCGGTTCGGATATGTTTATTTTTTTGCCCTAATTACGGCGTATCTGTAACGACGTGCGGCGTAGGGCGCTAGCTATTTGTTTAAGATACAGCCGGTTCTTTTCTTGATTATACCCGATTGAATAGGGTATGATGGGGATAGAGGTGATTGATATGAGTGAAGCTTTTGACATCTTGTCCGGGGCATTAGAAGAAGCTATAACTGATACTCGAACTAAAGCGTTGCCGCGGCGTACTCGAAGGATTGTGATTGAACCGTTGGCATCGTATTCTTCTCAGGACATTAAGGCGATTCGGCAAGGGATGGGGTATACGCAGGCGTTATTTGCCGAGTTCTTTGGTGTATCTTTAATGACGGTGGAAGCTTGGGAGTCGGGCAGGAATAAGCCGTCCGGTCCGTCGCGTCGATTGCTGGCTTTAATTGCCAATAAGAAAATCTCTATTTGAAGGATGTTCAGATAGTTCTATTATCTCGATTGCGCCGGGCGAAGATGAAGGTCTATTCCTAAATGATATTGGTAAAGTTTTCACAAATAGTGTATTCTGTAGTTGTAACTGGGATTGGACGGAATCCGTGGGATCCGTACCGCTAAGGTCTCGGCTGCACATATTTTTAATTTCATAGCATGTCGCTTGGATCGAAAGACTGGGACGAAATTTGTAGACGTAGGCTTTTTGTGCGCATTCCCGGGTGGAATGCGCTTTTTTTGAGGGAGTACATCATGCGTTTAGGGATTATCGGTGCCGGCAGAGTCGGCACTTCTTTTGTTTTAGCCATGCCTTCGGCCGTTGAAGGTATTCTTTGTTCCACAAAAGAACATACGACGCAGCGGGCGCAGTCCCTTCAGGTCAAGCCCTATTCCGACGGGGCCGATCTTCTTCGGCACTGTGATGTCCTGCTGCTGACGGTACGTGACGATGTGATCGGGAGCGTTGCCGGGGCGCTGGCAGAGGCTCTTTCCGGGGATGACGGGGCTTGTGATACGGTTATCCTTCACTGCAGCGGGGCCATGGATTTGTCTTCTCTTGCGCCGTTGTCGGCCTTGGGATTTTCGGTGGGCAGCCTTCATCCGCTGCAGAGCTTTGC
>UMEP01070723.1_pt1 | contig 12254 bp, 10 predicted proteins | sample 1964771 | NCBI WGS metagenome assembly UMEP01 (sample SAMEA4836022, study PRJEB28245) | human gut metagenome | biome: gut microbiome; material: fecal sample | place: Denmark | collected 2008 | reverse complement strand
TTGCAGCGTGACGGCGTGCCGTCCCTGTCCTCTTCCTCCCCCGCGCAGGTGGTGGTGGGCGGACCTTCCGCGCAGGCGGCGGACCTGCGTACCGGCGTTTCGTGTGGCCGGAATCTGCTTTGGTTATGCTGGTCAGGAAGGAAGCGGGACTTTTGAGGTATTGCGGGCGGCCAGCCTTCTTTGTTTATCGTTTGTGTTGTGTGGCGCGGCGTCTGTCCGAAGATGTAGTTCCTAATCAGATACTCGTTTTGTGTGCTTTTGGTAGCTGTCCGGCCTCGGGGAACAGGCGGCCTGTGTTTCAGGAGCGTCTCGACCGAGCGGGCTAAGGCTGCGTACCGCCGAGGCCGGTTGCAGCGAATGCCTGCTCATTTAACGGCAATGATTTGTTCAGGCCGGCTTCCGATGTCTGCCTTGACCGTGAAAACGGACTCAGCGACCGAAAATCCTGTCGTCGTGTCGGTAAATCCTATGGTTGCGACGGGTTTTCCTCCCGCCCTGCCCGTCGTTCTTTCCGTTCCGTTCCGGTCGCTCATTTTTCTGATTTGGCATTTTAATGCTGTTCTGGATTTTTTTTCTGATAAAATTACACTTGATAAAACCTGTGAATGCTGATTTAGTCGTTCTGTAATCAAAGAACCATCGGGGTTTCGTACTTTTGCATCGGTTTAATTATAAAAACAATGAAAATGAAAAAAGTAATTTTAGCAGTCGCAGCGGTTTGCTGCGCAGGTGTGGCTTCGGCCGAAACCATCACGACCACTTGTTACTGAATGAGAGCAGTAAGCGGCGATGTAAATCCTCGCCGTGGCGCAACGACGCACATTTGCGCCCAAATCACCACGCATTACGGATTCGACGGGAAGCCTGCTCTCGCGCCGGCTTCCGTGGGGCAATCGCAGTCTTCAACGCAAGTGACGAAGATAATACGCATTCCCGTGGATGCATCTGATGCAGACCGCTCCACGCTGATGTCGCTGAACAATCCGGAGAAAGGCGTGTACGTCGTGATGGGGTTGCAGGAAGATAAAGACTGACAAGATAACCGTTTAATTAAAAATCTATGGTGGCCAGAGCTGAAAGCTCTTGTCGCCATAGTTTTTTTGACAGAGGATATGAAACATGTAAAACTGCATAAAATTTTTTGGGCGTTTGTACTGGGATGTTTGTGTGCTCCCCTCACGGCGCAGATAGTCGACGGCGCAGGCCCTTCGCTCCTGAACAATGAGCTGCAAATCCGTCAGTGCGCTGAAACGGAGCACCGGCTCACCCAATGGCTTCGTCCGCTTTCGGCCGGACAGGACACGCTCTACGCCCTGCTCTTCCAGCCCGCCGGCTGTCCGCGCTGCGAGTCAGCGGCACAGGAGTTTGAGAAGGCTTTCAGGCAGGCGCTTCCGTCGGAGCGGCTGGTGCTGTGGAGTGCCCACGGCGATGCGGAGGCCGCCCGCCGCTATGCCCGCCGCGAAGGCCTTCGGGCCGACACGCTGGTGGTCGACACGGCGGGTGTGTGGCGCCGCGTGTTCAGCCTGAACCATGAAGAGCTTAACGGCATCTTCCTGCTGAAAATGGCTGTCGGCAGCGGGCGGATGCTGACGGGCGGCGAATTGAGTTACGTGGATGACGACCTGTTCCGCGAGCTGGCTTTGTCACGCCTACCGTTGCCGTTCCATTCGTATGGCGACGACGTAGTCGGAGCCGATCGCGCGTCGATCGCCGAAGTGCCCGGCGGCGGGCCGCTGCGCTATGAGCGCTGGCCGCTCCTGACGGAGGGGCAGGCCGTCTTTTCGCAGCTGCGCGAACCGCCGGTGCTGCGCAACGGCCACCTGCTGGTGAACGACAATTTGGAGAACGCCGGTTTCATGTTCCGCCTCGACCCGGCGGCCCGCGCTTTCCGGCTCGAACATGTGCTGCGCGTCGACACGGCCGTGCGCGACACGTTCGCCGACCTCCCGCCGAGGATCTACGACCAGGTGCACCGCCGGTTCCGCTACATGGTCTGCGGCCTGAGCTTCGTGAACGACGACACCGTGGCTTTCTCCTACTCGCTGCCCCGCGTCTTCGTCGAGCGGCGGACGGGTGACAACGTGAACCTTGCTTTCTACAACGAGCCCGTCATCCTCAGCTGGCAGGTAGAGCCGTTCCGCACCCTGCCCCTGACCGACCTTGCCGCCGCGCTGCAAGACACGGCCTACATGAACCAGCATTTTGCTATCTACCCGTACGACGGGCAGCACGTCGCGATGGCCTGCCAGCAGCTGACGTATCCGCTTTTCAGCGTGCCCGACAGCCTGCACGGCCATCCGGAGTATGACCCCTTCGTCGAGGCGTACTACGACCGGCCCCATCCTTATGCCGTGGTGGTCGACCGGCGGACGGGAGCCTTTGTGCGCCGCATCGGGCAGCTCGACGACCTGATGCGCCGCAGCCGCACGGGCTATGGTTATGCTTCGCCCGTGGCCGACAGCGACGGGCGGCAGCTCGTCTACGGCAATGCCTACGCCGGGCGGCTCTATCTGGCCTCGCTCGAGGCGCCCGACAGCGTGGCTGCGCACCTACGACGTGTTCGGATGGGCCGGTCGCGAGATGCCCGAGCCCGACACCACGCTGTTCTACACCCACGAATATCTCCTGCGCTATTCGGACTTTTTCAACCGCCGCATTGTGCAGGTGCAGCTGGCCGAGCAGTTTGTCGACTGCCTCTATCGCGAAAAAACGCAGACCTGTGGGTATGCGGCGCACGACGTGTACGAGTACGTCCGCTTCGACCGCGAGACGGGCGAGGAGGTGACGCGCTACGTCCTCCGCCCGCAGGACGAAGCGGAGAGCGTGCTGGGCTACGGCCTTGAGCGGGGCGGGCGTCCGTTCTACGTAGGCAAACAGCACGGGCAGACGTATGTGAAGTTCGTCGAGCCTGTGGTTTAGTCCGCCGCGGCTCGTCCGCTTTTCGGTCATGCCGGCCGTCCCCTGTGGTGCGGCCGGCTTTTCTTTTGCCCTCCCTGACAGCGGAAACGGGCGCACCGACAGAAAATCCTGTCGGTGCGCCCGTCCGTTCTGTCGCGGCGACCGTCGGCGGCGGTGTGCGCCGTTGCGTGCCGGGGGTTATTTGATGTTCTCCCTGATCTTCGTGAGGTATTGGTTGAGGGCGTCTTCGTCTTTGCGGCGGATGATGTCGGTCAGTTCGGTGAGTTCGTCCTGAATGCGCGCGACTTGTCCGGAGGTGCGTGGGTTGAAGAGGATTTCGCGCAGGAGGCAGTCGTCCTCTCCCAGGACGCCGCGGGCGATGGCGAGGTGGCGCTTGAAGGTGGTTCCCGGCGCGTCCTGGTGCTTCATGATGGCGGCGAAGACGAAGGTCGACACGAAGGGGATGCTCAGCGAGTAGGCCATTGTCTCGTCGTGCTCCTCGAAGCTGTACTCGTGTACGTGCAGGCCGAGTTTGTTGTAGAGGTTGAGGAAGAAGAGGCGGCCCATGTAGTCGCCCTCGGTGATGACGATGGCGTTCTCGTTGCTCAGTGCGCCGAGGTTGGCGAAGGTGGGTCCGAACATGGGGTGGGTCGAGACGTAGGGGCGGCCGCAGGTGGCGTAGAAGTCCTGCAAGCCCGTCTTGACGGAGGCGATGTCGCTGATGATGCAGCCTTCGGGCAGGTGGGGGATGACCTCGCGGAACGTGTCGAGGGTGTATTTCAGCGTGACGGCATTGATGACCAGCTCGGGGGCGAAGGCGTCGACCTCGTCGAGCGAGAGGAAACGCCGAGTGTTGTACATGAAGCGCAGGCGGCGCGCATCGACGTCGTAGACGGCCGTCTCGTGGTCGAAGCTGAGGAGGTCGACGAAAAAGGAGCCCATCTTGCCGGCTCCAAGGATAAGGATTCTCATTGTTGTGGCTGTGGCCGGCCGTCGCCCCGCCGTCCGGGGCGTTCCGGACGGCGGGCGCGGGGCACGGGCTTATTTGTTCATGATGTCGATCTGCTGTCTTACGCTTTCCTCGTGGATGGCTTCGTAGATCGTCTTGACGAACTCGCCGTCCATGCCGCAGAGCACGCCTTGCGCGCCGCGCTTGTCGAGGATTTCGTTGTAGCGGTCGGTCTGCACGACGGTCATGTTGTGCTCGCGTTTGTACTGCCCGATCTCGCGGCTGATGCGCATGCGCTTTGAGAGGAGCTCGAGCAGGGCGTTGTCGCACTCGTCGATCTGCCGGCGCAGGGCTTCGAGGCTTTCTGTCGATTGGGCGTTGTCGCGGATTACGAGCTTGTCGAGGATGAAGTCGAGCACATCGGGCGTCACTTGCTGCGAGGCGTCGCTCCAGGCGCAGTCCGGGTTGCAATGGCTTTCTACGACGAGGCCTTCGAAACCAAGGTCCATGGCCTGCTGGCAGAGCGGTGCGATGAGCTCCCGTTTGCCACCGATGTGGCTGGGGTCGCCGAAGATGGGCAGGGCAGGGCAGCGGCGGTGCAGCTCGATGGGGATGTGCCACATGGGCAGGTTGCGGTAAATCTTCTTGTCGTACGACGAGAAGCCGCGGTGGATGACGCCGAGGCGCTTGATGCCTGCGCCGTTGACGCGTTCGAGCGCTCCGATCCACAGTTCAAGGTCGGGATTGACGGGGTTCTTGACCAGAACGGGCACGTCGACGCCGCGGAGCGAGTCGGCCAGTTCCTGCATGGCGAAGGGGTTGGCCACGGTGCGTGCGCCGACCCACAGGATGTCGATGCCGGCTTCGAGTGCGGCCTCGACGTGCTTCGGGGTGGCCACTTCGGTCGCCACGAGCATGCCGAGTTCTTCCTGCACGCGCTTCATCCACGGCAGGCCCACTGTCCCGACGCCTTCGAAGCCTCCGGGCTTCGTGCGGGGTTTCCAGATGCCTGCGCGGAATATCTTGATGCCTTTCTTGCAGAGTTGCGTGGCGGTGTCCATCACCTGGTCTTCCGTTTCGGCCGAGCATGGGCCTGCGATGACGATGGGGCGCTTCGGGTCGATGCCCGGAAGCCTGAGGGGTTCTAATTGAAGTTCCATGTGCTTTGTTTTTAGGGGTTAACGTTCTTCTTATCGGTTTCCTTGCCGAAGGCGGCGCGGATGCGGCGCAGTGCCTCGGCGATGCGGTCTTCTTTGGCGCAGAGCGAGAGGCGCACGTAGCGGCGCCCGTTTTCGCCGAAGATGAAGCCCGGCGTGATGAACACGCGCGCCTCGTGGAGCACGCGCTCCGTCAGTTCCTCGACGTCGGCGTAGCTGTCGGGGATCCGGCCCCAGAGGAACATGCCGACCTGCCCGGGGTCGTAGGTGCAGCCCAAGGCGTCCATCACCTCGCCGGCCAGGGCGCGCCGGCGGGCATAGACGTTGATGTTGGCCTCCTCGTGCCAGGCGTCGTCGTTGCGGTAGGCCTCGGCGGCCGCCAGCTGGAGGGGGCGGAAGGTGCCAGAGTCGATGTTGCTCTTCACTTTGAGAATCCAGCTGATGAACTCGGCATTCGTGGCAATCAGCCCGACGCGCCATCCTGGCATGTTGTGGCTCTTGCTCATTGAGTTGAACTCGATGCAGCACTCCTTGGCGCCTTCGACTTGGAGCAGGCTCATCGGTTCGCGGTTGAGAATGAGGCTGTAAGGGTTGTCGTTGACGACGACGATGCCGTGGCGCCGCGCAAAGGCGACGAGCTTCTCATACGTGCTGCGCCGGGCGGCTGCGCCGGTGGGCATGTGTGGATAGTTGGTCCACATGAGCTTCACGCCGCTGAGGTCCATGCTTTCGAGGGCGTCGAAGTCGGGCTGCCAGCCGTTTTCGGGGCGCAGGTCGTAGTGTACCACGTCGGCGCCGAGCAGCCGCGAGAGCGAGGTGTAGGTCGGGTAGCCCGGGTCGGGCACGAGCACTTTGTCGCCCGGGTTGACGAAAGCCAGCGTCACGTGTAGGATGCCTTCTTTCGAACCGATGAGGGGTTGGATCTCCGTCTTCGGGTCGAGTTCGACGCCGTAGCGGCGGTGGTAGAAGCCGGCCATGGCCTCGCGCAGCTGCGGGATGCCCGTTGTGGGCTGGTATCCGTGGGCGTCGGGGCGGCGTGCCTCGCGGCAGAGGGCCTCGATGGTGGCCTCCGAGGGCGGCATGTCGGGGCTGCCGATGGCCAGGCTGATGATGTCGCGGCCCTCGGCGTTCATGCGGGCCACCTCCTTGCCTTTGCGGCTGAAATAGTATTCGCTGACGTGGCTGAGCCGCTCAGCGGGCTGTATGGTCTTAGTCTCTGGCGTCATATTCTCCAAGTATTTGCAGTTGTCTGGTCAGTGGCCGCACGGCGTCGATGCTTTGCCTGTAACGGATGTAGTCGTCGTAGGTGACGTCCACGTAGAACAAGTATTCCCACTCGCGTCCGATGATGGGCAGCGACTGGATCTTGGTCAGGTTGATGCGGTAGAAAGAGAAGATCGAGAGCACCTGCGAGAGGCAGCCCTCGGTGTGCGCCACGGCGAAGACGAGCGAGGCCTTGTTCGTGAGGTGCACGTCGCGCAGGTTGTCGGCCGTCCAAGGGTCGCTGAGCACGAGGAAGCGGGTGAAGTTGTGCTTGTTGTCCTCGATTGAGGTTTCGAGCACTTTCATGCCGTAGAGCGGGGCGGCGTCCTTGTGGCAGATGGCGGCGTGCCCTTTTAGGCCGAGGCGGCTGATGGTTTCGGCGGCGCCGGCCGTGTCGTCGGACTCGACGGCGCGCAGGTGGGGATGGGCGGCCAGGAACATGCGGCACTGCGCCAGCGCCACGGGATGTGAGTTCACTTCCGTCAGGGTGTCCCAGTCGTCGTCGGGCAGGCACATGACGCTGTGTTCGATGTGCAGTTTGTGTTCGCCCACGACCGTGACGCCGCTGGCGCGCAGCAGTTCGTAGTTGTGCAGCAGGCTGCCCGCGATGGTGTTCTCAATGGCCATCAGGCCCAGCACGGCGCTGTCGCGGCGCATGGCGCCGAACACCTGCTCGAACGTGTCGCAGCAGATGAGTTCGAGCTCCTCGCCGTCGAAGTATTGGTGAGCCGCAATGTCGTGGAACGACCCCTTGATGCCTTGTATTGCTATTCGTTTCATGTGTGTCTGTGTCAACGAAAAATCCCGCTTCGGTGGGAAGCGGGATTATGCGGATTGGATTTTCTTGTTCTTTGTCCTGATTTTCACACGCAGCGTCCCGCTTCACTTTCCAGCAAAGTAATAAAAGTAGAAGTAAAACGCTGCAAACGGGTTCATTTTTCGATTTCTTTATCGTTACACGCGGCAAATGTACGACTATATTTTAATAAAACAAGCGCAGGGCGTTGTTTTTTTGACAGATTTTTGAAAAAAGTCATTGCCCTGTCACATCTTCCGGCCTTGCTGCCGCCTGTCTGTTCCGGTTCGAAAGCTCGCCGCTCAGGGCGTCGGCCCAGTCGGGGCGCAGTGTGAGTGCGTGTTTCAGGTCGTCGAAGGCGCCGAGCCGGTCGTTCAGGCGGAACTTGACGCCGCCCCGCCGTTTGTAGGCCTCCGCGCAGTCGGGGTGGGCGGCGATGGCCTCGTCGTAGGCCGCCAGGGCCTCGGCCCATCGGTGCCCGGCTTCGCAGGCTTCGCCGAGAGTGACAAGGGCGCCGGCGTCGCCGGGGCTCAGGGTGAGTGCCTTGCGGCAGAGGGCTACGGCTCCCGCCGCGTCGCCCGCCGCTCCCCGTGCGCGGGCGCAGGCCACGAGGGCCGTCGGGTCGGTCAGCTGGGCAAGCAGGGCGTTGATGCTGTCATCTGCGGGCGTGGTGCTGTCGCCCGGCGTATGGAGTGTGCTTTCGTTCATAGGTGTATATGCTATATGTATGTCTGCCTGCAAAGTTAGCATTTCCGAGTGGGATGCCGGGAGCGGGCAAACGGAAAAGCGACCGCCCGGGTCTGAAAACGGTCAGTACCGACCGGAAAAACAGTCGCCCCGGCAGGATTTCCGGTCAGGGCGACGGAAAAAACTGTCAGGGCGACTATTCTGCAAGGCCGGGCGTGCGGGTCAGCGGCCCTTCATCCTGTCGTCGAAAGCGGCGAGGGCGGCTTTCGCCCCTTCGCCCATGGCAATGACGATTTGCTTGTATGTCACGTCGGTCACGTCGCCTGCGGCGTAGATGCCCGGTCGCGAGGTGCGTCCGTTCCTGTCCGTCACGATTTCGCGGGCGCGGTTCGTCTCGACCGTGCCGGCAAAGGGGGCGCTGTTCGGCGTCAGGCCTATCTGGACGAACACCCCGTCCACCGCCAGCGTCGACTCGTCGCCTGAGAGCCGGTCGCGTAGCCGTAGGCCGGTCAGGCGTTTTCCGTCGCCGAGGGCTTCGAGCGTTTCGGTGTGCAGGCGGACCGACGTGTTGGGCAGCGCGGCCAGTTTCTCGCGCAGTACGGCGTCGGCTTTCAGGCTGTCCATGAATTCGATGAGCGTCACTGTGCGGCAGATGCCGGCCAGGTCGATGGCGGCCTCGACACCCGAGTTCCCGCCCCCGACGACGGCCACGTCCCTGCCGCGGTAGAACGGGCCGTCGCAGTGCGGGCAGAAAGCCACGCCACGGCCCGTGTATTCCGTCTCGCCCGGCACACCGAGCCTGCGCCATGCTGCGCCCGTGGCAATCACGGCCTGCGGAGCCTCGAAACGCTCGCCCGATGTGGTCACGAAGGCCTTCGTCTCGCCGCTGTCGTCGAGACGGTCGATCGTCCGGTTGTCGTAAACGTGCACACCGTAGTCTTCCACGTGTTTCCGCAGGTCGGCCGCCAGTTGTGGTCCGGTGGTCCGCGCCACGCTGACGAGGTTTTCGATGCCCGTCGTTTCGTTCACCTGTCCGCCCACCCGGTTTGTCACGAGTGCCACGTCGAGCCCCTTGCGCGCCGTATAGATGGCGGCTGCGGCAGCGGCGGGCCCGCCTCCGGCCACGATGAGGTCGAAGTGCCTCGGCCCGGCTGTTGTCACGGTCTCGGCTCCGAAAGCGCTTTCGAGCTTTCCGAGCAGGTCGCCCAGCGCTCCCCGCCCGATGTGGAGCGCCTGTCCGTCTGTCGTGACGGTCGGTACGGCCTGTATGCCGAGATGCTCTGTCTCTTCGGGCCAGAGGGCGCCGTCGGCTATGTCGTGCGTGACGCCGGGATGGTAGAGGGCGATGAGGTTGAGCGCCTGCACCACGTCAGGGCAGTTCGTGCAGGAGAGCGAGACGTAGGTGACCAGATGGATGGGGCCGTGGAGGGCGCGGATGCGGGCGGCTGTGGCGGCGTCGGGCAGGTTCTTCCCTTTCCCGTCGGCATTGAGCAGGGCCAGCAGCAGCGAACTGAATTCGTGGCCGCCCGGCACGGCGCGGAAGCGGATGCCTGTCGGGTGGCCGTCGCAGAGCAGGTCGAGTGTCAGGCCGTCGCCGTCGAGCGTTTCGGCGTCGATGTGGTCCGACGTGGCAGCCACGGCACGCACCAGGTCGAAGAGCTCGTCGCGTAGGGGGTGGCCGGGCGCCGCCGAGGCGCGCAGGGTGTGGTGCCGTTCGAGCGGGGCGAGGATGCCACGGAGTTGTTCGGAGAGTGCAGTGTCTATGAGCATGGGGTTTGAGATTGCCCGGCCCTCCCGCGAGGCTGGCTCAGGGGAGGGCCGGAGGGTGTGACATGGAGGTGTGGGGCTGTGGCGGGATGCCATAGCGGTGCGCGTGAGGCGTGCCGCCGTCTGTCGCGTTCGCTTAAATCTTTCCGACGAGGTCGATGCTGGGTTTCAGTGTGGCCGCGCCTTGTTTCCATTTCGCAGGGCAGACCTCGCCGTCGTGCGTGGCGACGAATTGGGCCGCCTCGACCTTGCGCAGCAGTTCGTCGGCGTTGCGGCCGATGGCGTTGTCCTGAATTTCGGCCAGCTTTATCTGGCCCTCGGGATTGACGACGAAGGTGCCGCGATAGGCCTGCCATTCCTCTTCGTTGAGCACACCGAGTGCGCGGGCAAAGGCGCCGGTGTGGTCAGCCAGCATGGGATACTTGATTTTCTTGATGGTGTCCGAGGCATCGTGCCAGGCCTTGTGCGTGAAGTGGGTGTCCGTGCTGACGGAGAAGACCTCCACGCCCATTTTCTGGAATTGTCCGTATTTTTCGGCCACGTCTTCCAGTTCTGTCGGGCATACGAACGTGAAGTCCGCAGGGTAGAACACGAAGATGGCCCATTTGCCTTGGATGTCGGCGTTGCTGAAATTCTTGAACTCGCCGTCGACGAAGGCGGGCAGGTTGAACTCGGGGAGTTGGCTGTTGATGATGGTCTGCATGTCAGAGAGTGTGTTAGGATTAATAATTGTATTGATTGTAATTCTGATGCAAATATAAGATTAAACTAAATCACTGTCAAATCTTCCAGTCACTAATTTTGTCGAGTTTAGCTTTATTAAGGAAATGACGGTCACAGCGAGGTGTTCTTTTGTGTCTTATGTTATATAATGTGTGTGGAGTGCGAGGAACATGTTGTGGCGTGAGGTGAAACACGGTTGCAGCGACAGAAAATCCTGCCGCACTGACAAGATTTTCTGTCGCTGCGATAGGAAAGCCTACGTCTTGGGGGCCGATGTGTGCGAGGTCTGCCGCGTCGTGGGGAGGATGCTGTGGGCCGGAGGGCAGGGCAGTGCAGCCATCGCCCCGGTGCGGCGGTGTCCGTTTCGCCGTTCCGTCAGCGGGCCTCACCCGCATTGGTCCTGTGTCGCGGTCTGTGGGTATGACGAGGTTGCGTGGAGCACGTTCGGGAATTTTTGCTTACTTTTGCCGCCAATAACAAAAGAGCTATGGCATCACTACCTAAAATGACAGGACTGGCTGGGGCGAAAGGCTGGCTCTGCGGGCTTGGCGCCGCCCTCTTCTATGGTTTCATCCCCTTCTTTACCCTGCCTTTGAAGGCAGCCGGAGTGGGCAATCCGAGCATCCTGTTCTACCGTTTCTTTACTGCTGCTGTCGTGCTGGCCTGCGTGATGAAGGTGCGTGGCGTCAGTTTCCGCGTGACACGTGGCGAGATGGTCACTCTCCTCTATCTGGCCTTCATTTCGGACGGTTCGGCGCTTTTCCTGCTCGACAGTTACACTTACATGCCCACGGGTGTGGCCACGACGCTCCATTTCCTCTATCCGGTCATCACAACGCTCATCATGATAGTCTTCTATCACGAGGCGCGCCGTGCTACGACCTTTCTGGCTGTCGCCATGGCCGTGGGTGGTGTCGCCGTGCTCTCGTGGCAGGACGGGGCGATGCTCAGCGTGAAAGGGGTGGTCATCGCCGTCATCTCGGCCGTCTGCTACGCCCTCTACCTCATCCGTGTCAACCGTTCGCGGGCGCAGAAAATGGAGGGGCTCAAAGTGGTGTTCTATGTCATGGCGGCCGGTTCGATGATCTTCCTGGCCGATGCGCTCCGGCAGGACGCCCTGCAACCTATCCCCGACCTGCGGGCCGCGGGTTATGTCCTGGCGCTGGCAGTCGTCTGCACCGTGGTGACGAACTTGATGGTTGTGGCCTCGGTCAAGCGTATCGGGTCGACCATCACTTCAATTCTCGGCGCCCTCGAACCGTTGACGGCCGTCGTTGTCGGTTGCCTCCTGCTGGGTGAGCCGTTCACCCTCTCGGTAGCCGGAGGCTTGGCCCTCATCATACCGGCCATCGTCATCATCATCCTGACGCGCGGACGGCAGGCGAAGGCCGGATGAACGGGATCCGCGCGTGCAGATACACATTTAATATAATATATAATGAAAACACTGTCGAAAATGTTTTGGGCGGCAGCCCTCTTGCTGGGCACGGTTTCCGCCTCGGCCTGTCCACTTCCGGCCGGCAGCCTGTCCGGCGACCGTCATGACAACCTGCACGGCACGGACGTCCTCTGGTATCGGCAGCCCCCTTCGGCCGCTGCGTCCGCCAATCCTTGGATGGAATACGGTCTGCCCATCGGTAACGGACAGCTTGGTGCCATGGTCATGGGCGAAGTCGGGACAGACGTCCTGCAATTCAACGAGAAGACCCTATGGTCCGGTGGCTCCACCACGGCGCGGCGCGGGGCATACCAGAACTTCGGTTGCATCCGCATGGACTACCTGGACGGCGGCGGCCGCGCCGACGGGGCGGACACCCTGCGGGACTACTGCCGCAGGCTCGACCTCGCGACGGCCACGGCCTCCGTGCGCTATGCTTCGCCCGACAGTTCGGTCGTCTATTCCCGCGAATACATCGCCAGCCATCCCGACAGCGTGCTGGCCGTCCGTCTGTCGGCCTCGCAGCCGGGGCGGGTCAGTGTGCGCATCAGGCTGGACGACGCCGCAGGCCATGTG
>UMEP01039997.1_pt1 | contig 12269 bp, 10 predicted proteins | sample 1964771 | NCBI WGS metagenome assembly UMEP01 (sample SAMEA4836022, study PRJEB28245) | human gut metagenome | biome: gut microbiome; material: fecal sample | place: Denmark | collected 2008 | reverse complement strand
GGCATTGTTTAACTTGTTTTCAACAATGTTCTCCGGAAGGATGAACGTAAAACGCATCACCGCAAATTCCTTCTCTCCTGTTGACTTTTTTCTGCTCATAATGATCCTCCTTAGATTATTGATATGTGCGTCCAAGACACATGGACTTGATGTCCTGCTGTCCTTTGATATAGTTAATTCTAACACTCCCCTCCTTTCCTTCTTTCTGATACGAAAAAACAGAAACATTTTTTCAGTGTAATATGATAAAAAATATTTTTTTTAATTATCCTGCTGAAAAAAAATAGACAGCCACGTATCCCTGTTATGTGACATGACATTTGAGACGCATATGGAAAGGGAATTCCTGACCGTAAATAACATCACTTTCTTCCTTGCCCTTGATACAGCCGTATTCAGAATATTTCTGGTAAGCAACACCCTCGGCTTTTCCGGAAGCATGACATAAACATCTTCATATTCCCCACCCTGCGACTTATGTACTGTAATGACATCTGCAGGAAGGATCTCATCCAGATCGTATTCTCCCAGGGAAACCGTTTCATCCCCAAGACTTACCGTCATGCCGTTGTGGATCTCTGTGATCACCCCTACATCTCCGTTGCAGTATCCGGCCTTATAGTTATTGCTCACAAATACAACCTTGTCCCCGGCACGGTATACATAATCATGATAGATCAGACTGTCTGCATCTGCGGGGTCTTCTAACGTCCTGTTAAGCACCTCTGTCCCTACTTTCCCCTGCTTGGTCGTACTTAGTATCTGATGTTTCATACAGTCTTCATCTTTGGGATAGTAATACAACAGGGCTCTCTTTGCAGCCTCATCAGACTCATACCGTCCGATAAAAAACTGCTCATCGGCGATCAGGTCAGGATCCCCTTCCAGGATCTTCTTACAATTCTGTACGATGGAGGACTGGGCATCCTGTCTCATGAACTGGTTCAGCGTCACCGTACAGAAGGTATTGCTGTTTAAAAGGTCTCTGAATACAGAGCCACAGCCAACGCTTTCGATCTGATCCGGATCTCCGCAGAGAATGATCTGGCATCCGTTTGGGATAGCGCGGAGGAGCAGATAGAAGATCTCCGTGTCCACCATGGACATTTCATCCACGATCAGAAGGTCGCATTCCAGCTGGTCATTCTCGTTTTTTCCCAGATAGTCATTCCCATAAGGGATCAGCTTTAAAAGTGAATGGATCGTTGATGCCGGATAACCGGAAGATTCCTTCATGACCTGGGAAGCCCTTGCAGTCGGCGCACACATGCACACCTTGGCTTTCGGATTCTTCTCCTTATACAGACGAATCGCACCGCTGATGGTCGTTGTCTTTCCTGTCCCCGGCTTTCCCGGCATAAGGATCACATTGTTTTTATTCATGGACGAAAACAGGCGTCTCTGTGTGTCAAGGTAACGGAATCCCTTTTCCTTCTCCATCATCATGACATCGTTCAGAGTGATGCCAAGGTCTTTGGGGATATCCTTGATACGGTTCAGATGCTTGTAAATGTCGTATTCCTGCAGATACCTCCTTTTAAAGAACAGATAGCCATCCCTGACCATGATCTCCGGGATCGTGTTGATGACTGCAAACAGATAGACAGACGAAACGGACTTTATCCACGCAGAGTGCCTGATCAGTTCATTAAACGTGCGGATATATCCTTCAATCGTGATCCTGGTATTTCCCTTTGATTCGTTGATACGCAGTACTTCTATTGCAGCTGATTTCATCCTTGTCACAGACAGCCTGGAAAGTCCGTAATGCCTTGCCAGGAAATCCTTCTTGATGAAATCCATGTCTACCTTCTCCCCTGCCGAATACGGATCTTTTTTCAGGGCACCTATGGCATTTCCCTCATAAATTGTCTGAAGCCTGGATATCTGGCTGTATTCCAGTCCGCATGACAGCAGCTCTTCATAAGTTGACTGCGTCAGGTTGATACCCCTGAGCTTTTCCATAAGGCTGTCCCTGTATACCTTGGACCTCTTGATCCCTTTAAAGAAAGCCTCTGTGTCCATGTCAAGCAGCTTCATGATATTCCCATCCAGCCTGTCCAGGAGCATGTTTGCGGTCTTTGGGGAGATCCCTTTAATGTCCTGAAGGAAAAACAGACTGCTCTCCCTGGTGTTGGAATAGACCTTTGCTGTCTGGATGTCGTAAATATATCCGTTTACCTGTATGACTTCCATTTCAAGCGGGATACCGGGAATTGCCATAGGGATGACCCCCCGGCAGAGCACCTGATGTTTATCATTATACTCTATGTCTTCCGTAACGAGGAACCAGAACATGGCATATCCGTTCCCCTCGTCCTGCGGTCTGGTCAGTCGTACCAGTTTTCCATGTATAAGCATTTAAGCCACCTCCTGGAAATTGATTTCACATATACTCTATATGACAAAACAGGTTTTGTTTTATCAGACGAAAAAACAATGCTTTGAACAGACTGAACGATGGAGCAATTCATCCGCAGACGAATACATAGAAGCCCCCTCTCAGTCCAGCCAAACGCTCATATCCTGCATCCTGAACAAAACCAGTAACGGATGGGTACTCAATCTGTTCGGGATCAATAAAGCAGATACATCACCGCTTCAGACCAAAACATCCGCAAACCTCCCAGCAGTAGGATTTAACTTTTCTGATGGATACCGGCCACAAAGCAATCCTCCAAATTCTGTCCGCAGCAGAAAGACACTCAGGATTTCCCGGCTCCACATCCAGTTGTATGTTTGGACTCGTTCCCACTGTTCAACTAAAGGTCATCTCTCTGCTCAGGAAAACCAGACATGCCTGTGGGATACTGCATCGCCATTGCTTACCTTCATAAAACAACCCGCTTCTATATGCTGACAAACGCAAGAGAGGTCTCATTTCTGCCACACTACAAACGACCTCCATCCATTTTTCAAGGACATCATCCGCAACGGACTGGATATCCACTCCCATGAGAGAACCGGTTTCCTCTACAGCCATAAACAGAGACATTCCTGACCTTACAAGCAGAAGGAATACCATGTATGATAAATTCCTTTGTGCATGGAAAAAAGTGAATTCGAATTCACTATTTTGTATTTCAAAGTATATTATTACGGGTCAGAATCACATAAGCAACCCATCCCATATCACACTCAGATCCATTGTCTGTATAGAGATAATATCCACTCATTCATCAGTAGGACTCCATGGCTCCCTGTGCATAGCTGGAAGGATAGAACCAGAATAATCCCCTTGACAACCCATCTGCTGCCGGATTCAGAATCACGACTTGCCATTACCATTGAGATGGCACTCATGTTCTTTATTTAAGGACTATCAAGACAGTGAGAGAAACTGTGAACCACAACTGCTGCCATGTCTGTCGCAGGGTGAAAAAAAGTGAATTCGAATTCACTTTTTTGTATTTCAAAGTATATTATCAAAAATCAACTCCTCTGGCTATCCTGCTGACCATCGAATTCCTTATCAATATCCGCAGCCAAAACCTTACGTACAGCCTATACCTCTCGTTGATGACTTTAAGGACCTCACTGACTTCCGCAGCCAGTAACGTTAAATCTTGTCATATACTGCCCCCTCTGGAACATCATCTGTCGGAATCTCAAAACGGGATATCACTCCTGACTTTGAAAACGGTACCAAAGCTTTTGCTGACAGGAATGCTGAACCCTATCTGCAGCCAAAACCTTACGTACAGCCTATACCTCTCGTTGATGACTTTAAGGACCTCACTGACTTCCGCAGCCAGTAACGTAGAACTTTGCCAAGAACTCCCACTTTGGAGCATACTCCTCTGGGATCTCGAAGAGGTATAAAACTCTGACATTGAGGAAAGTATCCAACCCTGTCCGCCGCTGTTCCTGATGGATAGTAGGAACATAGTAACCCCTCTGTCTGGACCTTGTGAGGAATCTGCTTTGTTAAGCTGATTGACACATCCAGAGATTTATCAATGCCAGAGTTTACATACATGAAGTTAATATGACAGGATCCCATGGTACAATCCCATGCCTGTCATTTGTCCAGTTCGATAATGTAGAGCCTCTGTTGTAATGAACCGGGAGATAATTGGTTCCGACTGTCCTGTGGTATATGTTATTGTAGTACAGTATATTACATAATGCTCTGCACATCTATACTCCTTAGACTCTTCTGTTGACCCCGCGAATGATTCATCTGTGGGACTTTGCTTCAGATAATCAGGATTACCAGAACGAAAACCACTGTTGCTCAAGAAGCCTGCCCCCGGTGCTTATCGTTTAACCTGGGACTTGCCATATCCGGATGGATCCTGATTTACGGTTTATAGCCCCCTGTCTTACATTTATCTGACAATGACAGAACTTCTCCTGTTGTCTGTCTCTGCATTCTAATATTTGTAGTACATAGACATCCCTGGAGTTCTTTTAAAGCTCAAGATACTAAAAATAACAAACATGTTCTGTAGTTGCGTTCGTCTGGCAATTCTGACTTCTCACGTTGATTTCTGACAGTTCAGCATCGCTGCCAGCCTACCTGATTCTCCTGTCTTAGGCTTCCATACTGACAGCAGCTTCTTTGATATCCCGAGTCAATACAAACTATGTACCGTAATACCATAACGTTCCGTCAGGCTTTTAAAGCTTAAGAAACTAAAAATAACAAACATGTTCCGGCTTTGCTTTCTTCTGATAACTATTGCTGTTTCTCTATTATTTTCAGACTTCTTTTTTATTATGATATGAGAATAAAGGGGATTTATTGGCCGGACAGACCATTGGATATCATTAAAATCGTATTACTGCCGAAAGAAAGGCAGGTTGAAACAAATAAATTCATAATAACATACAAATCCTGTTGCAAATTACTGCTTTTGGACACGCAAATAAGACCTTTGTGTTTAAGGTCTTCTAAAATAGTATTCAATTACATTTCTTCGTATCAGGCAGTCCAGCAGAGTGACTTCTCAAAGAATTTTCCTCTGAACGGAATCCATCCGAACTTCTTTGCATCGTTTTTCCTGCTGATTACCGTACGCTTGGATATATGCAGCTCTTCTGCAATCTGCGCAACAGTCAATCCTTTATAAAACAGGCTTGTAACTGCCTTTGTCATTGCAGTCTTCTTGTCATCCATTTGTTTTACGTATTCTTCTTTCGGCATTTTTTTCTTTGGCACATTGAAATATTCGTCGCTTTGAAGACCAAAGACATCATTCAGTGTTTCATTTTTGATCTTATAAGTGGAATCCGCCTTAGTTTCTTTTATATACGCCTGAGGCATGATGATCCCCTGTCTGCGGAATGTCTGGTCGATCAGAAATACGATCTCGTCATCTTCATACCCTACGTCCATGGCAAAACACCAGAACCAGTAGAGGATCTTTTTCATCTGCTTCCATTCAAGATCCTTGAGATCCTTCTTCTCCCGGATCATCCTGCGGAGGGAATTTAGTCTGCGGATCGCTATGAACTGTTTTGTGGTGGAAAGGCCTTCCCGATACAGCATGTCATTGTTGATATATACTTTCAGGGCACGTCCTCTTACAGGGAACCTTTTGCCAACTTCCTCCCATATCTCTGACAGGGAGTATTTTGTTTCCATATTGTAAAGCAGCTCTGTTTTTTCTTTTAATGTGCGTACGTCCTTAATACCAGGCACCATGATCCCTTTTGTCTTATAAATCGGCTTTGCACCCGGGCACAGATATGCGATTGCTTTCTCCAGCAGATGACAGCTGGACTCCATTTTCTGGCACACAGGAAACTTTAATACCCAGACATACTGGTACACTTTTCCTTTTCCGGACTCTTTGTAAAGCATGAATGTCGGCATCATGCATGGGAAGGCAAGGACAGGATCTGTCGTTTCGATCCCTACAGCCTGAATGACCACCCTGCCATCATCATCCCTTGCTTTTTCCGATATATAGGATGCTGCGTTGTCTCTTTTGATCCAGTCCTCAAAGATCTTGAACATATAGACTGCCTTGCCGACCATGACCTTCATATCATACTTGAACATCCTGGATACGGATATCAACGCATCCATGTCCTTTCGGACTCTCTTATTTGCTTTCTGTATTTCCATAAATTTTTCCAGACTGGAATCCTCATCGTCCTTCCAGCCTTTCTTTCGCATGGAAACTTCCGCTTTCTTTTTTTCCTTATTATAAAGCTCCATCTGTTTCCTCCGTAATCTCCACACTTGTATAAAGGATCTTCCTGATGCGTTTCAGCATTTTTTTCTCTTCCTCATCGATCGGCTCCGGATGATGCATGTCCAGCCACATAAAAAACGATACAAACCTGTCCGGCAGTTTCCCGTCTTCCATGACACAGACCAGGTCTTCTGATGAAGGGATATAATCAGTTGCATAGGACAGTTCCTTTAATCGTCCTTCAAACTCGTCATAATCCTTTTCCGGTATCTCCATAAAAAAAGCCTCCTTTTACGACGTTTATTTGAAGGATAAAATGAAGAATAGTTATTTTTTTGTGGTACGAAAAAACCGCCTGCCGGTACAACCGACAGACGGTTTTTTTTAAACAGATTTCTCTCTTTACATTCCAATTTCATTAAGAAAATCTTCAAGCTCCGCAGCTGCCCCTGCGCCATTGTCTTTCATCCGCAGGCTTTGGTGGATGGATTCGTAAGACTCAAGTCCGACATCCTTGATACAGTAGATACTGAACTCCTCATCTTCACTGTAAAGATATGCTTCTTTTCCTTTTACTGAAGAGGAAAGGACGTTTTTCAGGATGCCGTTTTTATCGATATAATATCCGATCAGGCTCGTATACAGGGACACTGTCAGATCATTTGTGAAGATCAGAACAGGTGCGTTATATTTTTTAAATGCCATCCTGGTAAACATGGGGATATCATTAAAATCCACCTGTGGGACATAGATACAGATCGAAGGTTCCTTCTTTCCGCTTTTTTTCTGAGTAGCAACTTCTATGTTAAGTTTCTTAGTGACTTCATTAAACTGGGCGATCTTATACTGTCTTCCTTCCTGTCTGGAATCCAGATCCATGATGTGTGCCAGTTTTACTTTCGGATCGTCCGGTTCCTCTTTATTTCCCAGTTCCGTATCTTCGATGTTCTTTGGCATGGAAATAGCCTTAAGGGTTTCCTCACCCTCATCCGGAGGGACAACGGACATATCCGCATAAGTATCTGAAACAGAATTTAAGAAGATGATCTTACCGTTCTCATCTTTCTCTTTTGTGATATCGAACATATTCTTGCTGTCCATATCGCCGGTATATTTATAACGGGGATGTTTTTCCAGCGGGAATTTTTTATCATAAAACGGATTTACGTTTTTCACAAAAACAAGACAGCAGTCCGGGGGCATGGTACGGATTTCATCCATGGTCATGAGTTCCCTCTTCTGCGGTCCAAAATTCATGCCACCGCTGCCCTTTTTCCCTGTGCTGACACTCTCCCCTCTTTTACGGATTGTGGCACATCCAAGCTGCTTGGAATAATAATCCGCAGTTGTCTGCTCCTGGGTTCCCAGAAGGATGTTTGTATCACAGTTACCTATGATGGTTTCATAATCATCCTTGTACATAGCCTTGATCTGGGCAAGGGATTGAAGCACGACTGTACAGGAAATGTTATATTTACGCATGGTAGATATTTTAGTAGGAAACTCCGGTATTTTTCCGATGTTAGCAAACTCGTCCATCATGAAACGTACGTGGTATTTCAGACGGAGGAATTCTGCATCCGGATCTTCCTCGGTAGGCTTTGTATGCTCTGCTTTATAATACAAAGTATCAAAAAGCTGGGAATACATCATGCTTACAATAAAGTTATAAGTAGAATACGCCTGAGGGATGATGACAAACAGGATCGTCTTCTGGTCTCCGATGGTGCCAAGATCTATATTGTCCCTCCCGGTCAGGTTTGCGATCTCCGGGATATTGAACGGGTTAAGGCGTACCGCTGCGGAGATAAGGATGGACTTTAACGTCTTTACTCCGCCAAGGGAGAACGTCTCATAATTCTTCCATGCCTGTGATTTTTTTATATCTTTTGTCCTTTGTTCAGACTCTTCCTTATTGGTATATTCCTTTAACTCCCCATTTTTCAGATAAGCTTTTCCTGTAAACAATTTGCCAAGGTTTGTATCATCAACACTGGACGGACCCTTTGCCCCTGGATTCTCATCCATCTGGGCCATCTGGATCATTTTTAAGACCATTGGGAAATTCTGATCTTCCTCGGCAGCAAAACCCTTCAGATAAAAAATACAGGCATTTAAAAGAGCTTTTTCTGAGTTTTCCCAGAAAGGTTCTCCCCCACTCTTCTCTGGAGGAGTTGTATTTGTAATAAGAGTATCCACAAGGATACCAACACCGGCATCATCCCTGATATAGCAAAATGGATTATAACAGTTCGAAAAGCCCATATTTACAAGATTAAATACTCTTACATCATACCCCTGGTTCTTCATTTCTTTTCCGAGACTGCCCAGCAGTTCGCCAGATGGATCGGTAATAACAAAACTGCAGTTTTCCTGTAACAGATTCGGCTTCATAACGAAGCGTGATTTACCGGTACCGGCACCACCGACGATCAGCACATTATTATTGAGCCTTGTTTTCTTATCCTCCAGGGACAGGCGCACATGCTCCGAATGGATCATGTTCATCGGCCCATTACAGGTCTTTTTCCCGATCGGATCCGCATGCTTCCGGTTATAATCACTGTAGCTGGAAGTCCATTTTGCAGAACCGCCTTCGATACCTGCTGCATCATGCCGGAATTTCTGGTTATCCCCATATATGAGCAGGGCAGCGATCACATACAGGGAAGCGCCTGCCCCGTAATATTTCAGATAGACACTGTCAAACCCGATGTGGAATCTAAACCTCATCATGTCATCAAAAGCCCTCTGTATACCATCCAGACCATACATCTGGTAAAATGCCAGGTTTCCGGCAAGAAGGAGGACCAGGATAAACATCACTCCTCCCAGCACAAGGTAAACAGGCATCATGTCATCTTTTTTTGTCATTTAACTGCAGCCGGGGCTGCACCGGCTGACTCCCTCCTATTCAGGATATGCAGCCTAGTCCCTTTCCGGTTCCAGATCCGGGCTCTTGTCTTTATCCAGATCCTGGAATTCATCCAGAATATTGTCTCCGTTCTGGTCAAGATAATCCGGGATGTCAAATGGTTCACGCCAGTCCATAGTGGCACGTATGTCGGAATTGAACTGTTCGGAAAACTGCACGACCTGGTCCCTTGTGATGCTTCCGTCCATATACTGGGAAGCAAATGACCTGAGTTCCTGTGAAGAACTCCTGACACAGTTCCCGACTGCCATCTCCACGCTCATCCTTGCTTCATGCTCTGCATCAAAGGCAACTTTCTCCGACTCTTTCGGCTGTGCCATGTTGACACCTTCCTGTTTGGTGTGCATGATGTCGATGGACCTCTGGATCTTATAAAAAGCCTCTGCTTTTTCCGGATCGTTTAGATCCTCTTTCTTGAACATTTTTGCAAGTTCTTCTTTCCGGAGTCCCTTCAGTTCCTTTACTTTTAAGAGCTCCTGGGCTTCCTGCATGGTCATCGGTTCCTTCTGTCCGCGGTTGATGCGGTCAATCAGTTCCTTTCCAAGGTTCTCCGCCTTCTGGTCACGGAACATCCGCGGACGGTTCATGCGGTCTACCTGTTCACAGATAAACCGTTCAAATCTCGGATCCCTGCGGTCGCAGAATTCCAAAGCCGGGTTTTTGCCAGCCATGCGTTCCATATAGGCACCGTTCTCATTGATCATCATCACATGGGAACCACTGGCATTCGAGATATAGAACTTTGAGCCATTTGCAGCGTGGACAAGGTTTACGATATCCTCCTTGTTTTTCCGCTGTATGTTCATGTAGTCATACACAGCTTTTCCCGTACCGTTCCTTTCCTGCATCACCCCGGCATGGAACGAATCAAAGATCCGCTTGTCTTCTGTCCTGAGGTAAATGGAATACCTTCCATCCTTTTCCCTTTCCGTGGCAAAGAGCATATAGTTTTTTGCTGCCCGGTCTTTCATGTAACTCATTTCGGCAAAATCAAGCCCGGAGATCTTTTCCGGTTCCTGCTGGGCATTAAATCTGCGGATCGTATCCTGGTCAACCTGGAACAGCTTGTGGTTGGCAACCAGGTAATCCGTCCTTAACTGTTTCATGGCATCTTCGTTTTTATCTGCAAAAATGACACCATAGGACTCCTTTCCATTCCGGTCAAAGGCACACTCCTTGTATGCGATCCCCAGCTTGTCACATGATTTCATAAGGGAGCGGAGGGTTTCCTTTTCCTCACACTCCATCATCTTTAACTGGCCACCTTTTTTCATGTAGTTATACAGGGTTTTGGCATTGTTATCCTGCAGGGCCCTTGTCTCGATATAATACCCGATCGCAGAGGCAACCGCCCCTGCTGCCCTGGCGGATGCATCGATAACATTCATGGTGTTCATCATATCCCTCTTAGGATCCTGTACTTCTCTCATGGTGCTTCCTCCTTTCAATATTTTCAGCATTCTGCTGTTTTGATAAAATGGAAAAAATTCGACTGTTTGGGATTCTGCATATTATAGGAAATATCATCAGAAAGGAGATCAAAATGGATGTCATCAATGAATACGAACAGGTCCTGATCGGGAATCTCCCAAAGATACCGCCGCGCCTGTTCCAGAATGAACCGTCAGCCAACGAACATCTGGCTTTGTCCGTATTCAGGTATGCGATTGAAAAACTTCTCAGATGGACGCCCATGGAAGCTTACCGGCTTTTTTCCCCGGCTGTCATAGAGACCATGAAACTGACACAGCTCTTAAATTACATAAATTTTCCAACTGAGCTGACAAAAGACAACACAGAATATATCGTATACCTCATATATCCCAAAGAAGTACCTTATGACTTTGCAAAATATGTGATCAAAGTCTACAGGCAGGTACTAAACGGGGAGATCCGTTATCCAAGAGAATATATGTATGGAAACAAGGGCCTTGTAAGAGCAGGGATCTGCCTCCAGTATGCGATCAAGAATAACATGGTATTCCATTCCGTCGAGGAGATGTACCGGTTCTTCTGTTCCCCTGAGGGGCTTAAATTTTTACGGGAGAAAAAGCTTTACCAGCTGTATAAGAGCTTTTACAAGACACCTGTGCAGTTCCTGCACTTCAGTCTTCCGGATTCCCTTAAAAGTGAGCTATATTATAATTACTATACGTTTTTGATCAATTACAAAAAAAAGTACGGGGAGCTTCCTCCCTGTACTTCCTGAAAATGCAGGAGAGGATATCCTCTCCTGTTCTTATTTCAAAATCCTGTCAACTGTCTCCATCGTATCATCATGGTTTACACCTGTGATCACAATGTGGTCATAACTGCCTTTCTTTTCTTCCACCAGCTTCAACAAAGCTTCCCAGACTTTGTTATCCAGCATTTCCACTTCATCAAAGAACAGGAGCCGGATACCGGTAAAACTGTTCAACAAATCTAGTAACAGAAAGATCGCTACCGCTTTTTCTCCCGCGGAGCAGGCATCCACATCTACCGGAGTCCTTCCGTTCCTGCCAATACGGACATGCAGTCCGTTCTCCATCTCCATGGAGATAACATAACCTAACTTTATTGCAGATTCGTTCATCTGCTGCTCAAAGAACCCCAGATAAACCTTTGTGTTGTTCTCCATTACGGAACCTTTCTTGGAAAAAGCAGAGGTCAAGGCTTCCAGTACATTTAACTGTTCTTCCTGTTCCGGAAGCGCATTTTTAACTGCAAGCAGGTTTTCCCTTGTGATCGCCCCGTTCAGTTCGCCGTCAAGGGCTGTCTTTTTCTCTTCCAGGTTGCCTTCCGGCATCCGCGGCTCCTCCGGAAGAGGCATAAGACTTTCTTTTAAAGCCCGGAATGCCTGGTACTTGGAGCATTTGTCGGAATATGCCCTGAAGTTAGCCTCATACGCTGCCTTTTCTTCCCGGACAGACAGGAGCTCTTTTTCCGCGGCATCACAGGAAGTCTGGAAACTTGCAATGTTTCCAGTCATCTGAGATACATTCGACTCAAACTGGGTGATGACAGGAGTCCAGTCGTGGGTGCATTTAATCCCCTTGACCTGAGGGCATAAGCCTTCTTTTAATTCTGCGACCGTCCTGTTTAAGTTATTGCATGCAGACTGTAATTCCCAGATACTTTTCTTACAGCTGTCAGCCTGCTGCATCAGTTCCGATTCCCGCTTATCCAGATACTCTTTTCTTGCAGGA
>UMEP01043916.1_pt1 | contig 12278 bp, 10 predicted proteins | sample 1964771 | NCBI WGS metagenome assembly UMEP01 (sample SAMEA4836022, study PRJEB28245) | human gut metagenome | biome: gut microbiome; material: fecal sample | place: Denmark | collected 2008 | reverse complement strand
CAACTGAACTAACGCACCATTTTGTTTTTCTTTCGTTGCTACCTCTCTCGATTGCGATGCAAAGGTACAATGTTTTTTGTAATTTCCAAACTTTTAGGAGATGTTTTTTAGAAAAAAGTTAAAAAGCTTTTGAGTATCAGAATAAAAAGCTATATTAGTAGATAAAAAGAAATGTAATATGGATATGCGCATTTTTCAGGTACACTCAAATAAGGCGCTTCCACATGTAGGAAGTATTCTTATTGCTTCTCCGCTATTGTATGATTATCATTTTGCACGTTCCGTTGTTTTGATGGTGACACATAACATAGAAGGAAGTATGGGTATTGTGATGAATAAAAATTTCAGATACCTTATTGCACTGAACCAGTTAGTGCCGAAATTGGCAGCTGTGCCTGCTATCCCGATATTTAAAGGAGGACCTGTTGATCGTGATACGATTTTCTTTTTGCATGTGCTTGGCCATTTAAAAGGTGCTTTAGACTTAGGAAACGGGCTTTATCTGAATGGTGATTTCTCGGCGGTGATACAATATATCTTGAAAGGAAATCCGGTAGAGGGGTTTATCCGTTTTTTTGCTGGTTATGCGGGTTGGGAACATGAACAGTTGGAAAAAGAAATAGATGATGATTCGTGGATGGTAGGTGAGGGAACTAAAACTCATCTGTTGGATGAAGATTATCATAATCTTTGGTTCAATAGTATGAATGAGCTTGGGAAGCCTTATAGTTTATGGGCTACTTATCCTCAATATCCGTCTTGTAACTGAAGAAAGGATGGACCCGATTCTGCTAAAATAATGATATAGGGTCATTCGCTGTAAGATTATTAATCTTCAGGCTGCAAGATTATTAATCTTACAAGCGGAAGATTAATAATCTTACACCAGACGAAGTTATCTGCGTTGGGAGAAGCGGTGAACGGAATGGAGGCAACATGCTGGAACTGTGACATCAACAAAATGCACAAATTCATACCGCGCATAGTATAACTGGAATGGCTTATGAAGTATATCTTTGTTTTGAAGGTATATCAAAAGGTATATCAATTGGAGGGAATACGGAGATTTCATAAGATAAAATCTGCCTTAAAACATAGTTTAGTAACACTGGCTAAAACATTGCATTTCTCGACATTAATTCCTAATTTGCACCCCATTAAGTAAGAGATATGAAAAGCATATCCTTTTGTTGTTTATTAAAATCTTGAATACCATGAAAGTATATCAGACTAACGAAATTAAAAACATTGCGTTGCTTGGCAACGATGGATCAGGTAAAACCACTCTCACAGAAGCGTTGCTCTATGAGAGTGGGGTTATAAAACGTCGCGGAAGAATTACTGCTAAAAATACAGTTAGTGACTATTTCCCGGTAGAACAGGAATATGGATATTCTGTTTTTTCTACTGTTTATCATGTAGAGTGGAATGGCAAGAAGTTGAATATTATTGATTGTCCGGGAAGTGACGACTTTGTTGGTGCCGCTATTACGGCCCTAAATGTAACTGATACGGCTGTTTTGTTGTTGAATGGTCAATGTGGACCAGAGGTCGGTACGCAGAACCATTTCCGTTATACGGAAAAATTGGGTAAACCTGTCATATTTTTAGTTAATCAGTTGGATAGTGAAAAATGTGATTTTGATCGTGTGCTGGAGCAATTGAAGGAAAATTATGGTTCCAAGGTGGTGCCAGTGCAATATCCTATCAGTACAGGTCCCGATTTTAATTCGTTGATTGATGTACTTTTAATGAAAAAATATTCTTGGAAACCGGAAGGCGGTGAGCCGACGATTGAAGAAATTCCTGCTGAAGAAATGGAAAAGGCTCAGGCATGGCATAAAATATTGGTAGAAGCTGCAGCTGAACATGATGAGACTTTGATGGAGAAATTTTTTGAGTCGGATTCCCTTACCGAGGATGAAATGCGTGAAGGTATCCGTAAGGGGCTGATTGCACGAGGAATGTTCCCTGTATTTTGTGTTTGTGCAGGGAAAGATATGGGCGTTCGTCGTTTGATGGAGTTTTTAGGCAATGTGGTTCCTTTTGTAGATGAAATGCCGGTGGTTCATAATACACGTGGAGTGCCTGTTCCCCCCGATGCAAATGGTGCTACTTCATTGTATTTTTTCAAGACGGCTGTAGAGCCGCATATTGGTGATGTGCAATATTTTAAGGTAATGAGTGGCGTGGTGCATGAAGGCGATGACTTGACTAATGCTGACCGTGGCTCGAAAGAACGTATGGCGCAGTTGTATGTATGTGCCGGCTCGATACGTGAAAAAGTGGAAGAACTTCGTGCCGGTGATATTGGCTGTACGGTAAAACTGAAAGATGTAAAGACCGGAAATACATTGAATGGTAAAGACTGTGACAATCGTTTCAACTTTATCAAATATCCCAATCCGAAGTATACTCGTGCCATTAAACCGGTGAATGAGGCGGATATGGAAAAGATGATGTCAATTTTAAACCGTATGCGTGAAGAAGACCCGACATGGGTTATCGAACAGTCGAAAGAATTAAGGCAGATTTTAGTTCATGGCCAAGGGGAATTTCATTTGCGTACGTTAAAATGGCGTTTGGAGAATAATGAAAAATTGCCTGTACAGTTTATTGAGGCTAAAATTCCTTATCGGGAGACTATTACGAAGGCAGCACGTGCCGATTATCGTCACAAGAAGCAATCGGGTGGGGCAGGACAGTTCGGTGAAGTGCATCTGATTGTGGAGCCTTATTATGAAGGAATGCCTGCTCCAGACGTCTATAGGTTTAACGGCCAGGAATTTAAGGTTACAGTAAAAGGAACTGAAACCATTGATTTGGAATGGGGCGGAAAGTTGGTATTTATTAATAGTGTGGTAGGTGGTGCTATTGATGCCCGTTTTATGCCTGCTATATTAAAAGGTATTATGAGCCGTATGGAACAAGGACCGTTGACTGGGTCATACGCCCGGGATGTGCGGGTTATTGTTTATGATGGTAAAATGCATCCGGTCGATTCAAATGAAATTTCTTTTATGCTGGCAGGGCGTCATGCTTTCAGTGAGGCGTTTAAGAATGCAGGTCCCAAAATATTGGAGCCTATTTATGATGTGGAAGTGTTCTGTCCGAGTGATAAGTTAGGTGATGTAATGAGCGATATGCAAGGTCGTCGGGGCATGATTATGGGTATGAGTAGTGAGAAAGGCTACGAAAAACTGGCTGCCAAAGTACCTTTGAAAGAAATGTCTAATTATTCTACTGCATTGAGCTCGTTGACAGGAGGACGCGCCTCATTCATTATGAAGTTTGCAAGTTATGAGTTGGTTCCAACTGATGTTCAGACGAAATTGATGAAAGAATTCGAAGAACAGGAAAAGGATGAAATGTAAGTAGCTTATTGTTTTCATACATTAAAAGGTCGTATTTCTTAAAATACGGCCTTTTTTTGTTTAACTAAACTTAAACTATTAGGGATATTTATTTGTTATTGATTTAAAATTTTATTAATTTTGCAACTGAGTAAGTGCTGATTGCTTCTGAAGTGCTTGTTTTGATATGTTAAATGGAATTTTCAGTTAATATAAGAGAATCTCGGATTAAAACATGTTAAGCAAGGTGTATTGTAACAGGTAGCGGTTTAATTTTGCCCTCATGAAAAAGTCAACTATTTGGATATTAGGAATCGTTATGGGATTGTCTTTTCTCAGTTTGCTGTATTTGCAGGTAAGCTATATAGAAGAGATGGTCAAGATGCGTAAGGAGCAGTTCGAAGAAAATGTAGGACGAAGCCTTGCTCAGGCAGTTCATAATTTGGAATTGGTAGAAACGAAAAAGTATTTGGAAAAAGATGTGGCTGCAACAGAACGCGCGGCACGTATTTCCGATCAGTTTCGTCAACAGACATTGGCTAAGGATAGTGACCGGGATGTGGTAGAACATCGCCGTTATACGGTGACTTCACCTGATGGGAGCACTTTCTCCAGTTTTGAATGGAAAACGATTATTAATCGTCCCTCCAGTGTGCCTAAGGTGATTATTTCGACCGGAAAGAATATTCCGCAGACTTCTCGAAACCTGCAGGAAATATTAAAGGAACGTTATGTTTACCAGCGTGCATTGTTGGACGAGGTGATTTACAATATTTTATATACGGCCAGTGACAAGCCGCTGAAGGAACGGATTAACTTTAAACAGCTGGATTATTATTTGAACTCAGAACTGAAAAACAATGGGGTAGATATACCTTATCATTTTACAGTAACTGATCGGGATGGGAAAGAAGTGTACCGGTGTTCAGATTATGAATATGATAATGAAAAAATCTATTCCCGTTTGCTTTTTGAAAAAGATCCACCTGCTAAGATGGGATTTGTAAATGTATTTTTCCCGACAATGGATAATTACATTTTCAGTTCGGTGCGGTTTATGATACCTTCTATCATATTTACGCTGGTATTGCTGGTGACATTTATATTTACCATATACATTATTTTCCGTCAAAAGAAACTTACCGAAATCAAAAACGATTTTATTAATAACATGACGCATGAGTTCAAAACTCCGATTTCGACTATTTCTTTGGCTGCGCAAATGTTGAATGATCCGGCGGTAGGTAAATCTCCTGCAATGTTTAAACACATATCGGGAGTTATCAATGATGAGACAAAGCGTTTGCGTTTTCAGGTGGAAAAGGTGTTGCAGATGTCTATGTTCGAGCGTCAGAAAGCAACATTAAAGAAGAAAGAAGTGGATGCCAATGAATTGATATACAATGTTACGAATACTTTCCGGTTGAAAGTGGAGAATTGTAACGGCGCGTTGGATGTTGCTTTGGATGCAGATGATCCGTTTATCTATGTAGACGAGATGCATTTTACGAATGTGATTTTTAACTTGCTTGACAATGCGTTAAAGTATAAGAAACCGGATGTCAATATCCATCTGAAAGTCCGTACGTGGAATGAGTCTGGTAAGCTTCATATATCTATTGAAGATAATGGCATTGGCATAAAGAAGGAAAACCTGAAAAAAATATTTGAGAAGTTCTACCGGGTTCATACCGGCAATTTGCATGATGTGAAGGGCTTTGGTTTGGGCTTGGCCTATGTGAAAAAGATCATTACAGATCACAAAGGTACGATTCGTGCCGAAAGTGAACTGAATGTGGGTACTAAATTTATTATTGTATTACCTTTATTTAAAGATGAATAAAATGGACGAGAAATTACGTATTTTGTTGTGCGAAGATGATGAGAATCTTGGCATGTTGTTAAGAGAATATTTACAAGCTAAAGGATATTCTGCCGAATTATTTCCGGATGGTGAAGCCGGTTATAAAGCTTTCTTGAAGAATAAGTATGATTTGTGTGTATTGGATGTTATGATGCCGAAGAAGGACGGCTTTACGCTAGCTCAGGAAATCCGGCAGGCAAATGCGGAAATTCCTATTATCTTCCTTACAGCAAAGACTTTGAAAGAAGATATTCTGGAAGGTTTTAAGATTGGTGCCGATGACTATATTACAAAACCGTTCAGTATGGAGGAATTGACGTTCCGTATCGAAGCCATCTTGCGTCGTGTGCGTGGTAAACGTAACAAAGAAAGCAATATGTACAAGATAGGCCGTTTTACTTTTGATACTCAAAAACAGATACTGTCTATAGGCGATAAGCAGACCAAGCTTACTACAAAGGAATCGGAATTGTTAGGACTGTTATGCGCGCATGCCAACGAAATTCTTCAGCGTGATTTTGCCTTGAAAACCATTTGGATTGATGACAATTATTTCAATGCTCGCAGTATGGATGTGTATATCACCAAGTTGCGTAAGCATTTGAAAGAAGATGATTCGATAGAAATTATTAATATTCACGGAAAGGGATATAAGCTCATTACTCCCGAACAGGATTGATGTCTTTTATTGACAAGGTTCTTGGGACGCGGATTGGCATAGGGTGTATGTGTCTTTGGATGCAATTCTATGTCAATCCGTATTTTGTACATAAAAAAGTGTACAAATGTTTGTGAATTAGAGAAAAAGTCGTAACTTTGCGCCGCAAATAAAAAAATAGTATTAATTAATTTAATTAACGAATAGTATGAATCAATACGAAACCGTTTTCATTTTGACTCCCGTTTTGTCTGATGCACAGATGAAGGAAGCGGTAGACAAGTTCAAGGCTATCCTGACTCAGGAAGGTGCTGAGATTATCAATGAGGAAAACTGGGGATTGAAGAAACTGGCTTATCCCATTCAGAAGAAATCTACGGGCTTTTACCAGCTTATCGAGTTTAAGGCTGATCCTTCGGCCATTGCGAAATTGGAAGTTAATTATCGCCGTGATGAGCGAGTAATCCGTTTCTTGACTTTCAGAATGGATAAGTATGCTGCAGAATATGCTGCAAAAAGAAGAAGTTTAAAATCAACTAAAAAGGAGGAAAATTAATTATGGCACAGCAACAATCAGAAATCAGATATTTAACTCCGCCCTCAGTAGATGTAAAGAAAAAGAAATATTGTCGTTTCAAAAAGAGTGGCATTAAGTATATTGACTATAAAGATCCTGAATTCTTGAAGAAATTCTTGAACGAACAGGGTAAAATTCTTCCGCGTCGTATTACCGGAACTTCTTTGAAATATCAGCGCCGTATCGCACAGGCTGTAAAGAGAGCCCGTCATTTGGCATTGCTGCCTTTTGTAACTGACTTGATGAAATAATATAAGGAGGAATAAGTATGGAAATAATTTTGAAAGAAGACGTAGCTAACTTGGGCTACAAGAATGATATTGTAACCGTGAAGTCTGGTTATGGCCGTAACTATCTTATTCCGACCGGCAAAGCTGTTATCGCTTCACCGTCTGCAAAGAAAATGTTGGCTGAAGAGTTGAAACAGCGTGCTCATAAATTGGAAAAGATCAAGAAAGATGCGGAAGCTGTTGCTGAATCATTGAAAGGTGTTTCATTGACAATCCCGACTAAGGTAAGTGCAACAGGTGTTATTTACGGTTCTGTTGGTAACATTCAGATTGCTGATGAACTGGCCAAGTTAGGACATAATATTGATCGTAAGATTATTGTAGTAAAAGACCAGGTTAAAGAGGTCGGTCATTACGTAGCTATAGTGAAACTGCATAAGGAAGTTTCTGTGGAAATTCCTTTTGAGGTAGTAGCAGAAGAGGCTTAATTGTTATATCTGTAATTACTTGATAAAGAGGCTGTCTTAAATAAATTTAGGACAGCCTCTTCTTGCTTATTTGGTTAACAGAATAGGATAGTTGTCTTGAGTCTGGTAGAGTTTGAATTTACCAAAAATGCTAGTAGATAAAAGAAGTTAGAAGGAGGCCAAAAGCCTTTTCAAGTGAACATAAGTGATAGGACTGACTTACTTATGTGAAACGGTCGAGTTACTTATATTAAACGGTCAACTCACTTATGTTCTTCAGAATACATGCTTTGTTTTTTTCTTTGACACATTTCGCACCGTTTCTGTAGAGACGATGTGCGCATCGTCTCTACTACGCGGCATATATAAAATGCACAAAGTAATACTGTGGGAAGTATAAGAAGCTGTTTTGAATTTCTCCAAAAAGTTTTTCTTGGCTTGATGTATCTGTATTCGTGTGTGCTTTGGGCGATTTTTTGGTCCTTTTCGCTCCTGTTCTTCGTCAGATAGCCCGCTATCTTCCTCATCACAGAAGCGAAAATGCCTCAAAAACTCATCCCAAATCATCGCACGATAAATTCAAAACAGCTTCTAAATTATACAGATTGTTTTCTACAAGCACTACTACTTTGTGTTTTCCTCCAAAGGCTGCTTGGGGGTATTCCAAAAACGTATGTTCCGGGAACGGTGTTTTGCAGAAATCAGATACGTCTGCAAATGCATTTGTAATATTTATTCGTTGTTGGAAGGAGTCATTTCGCCTTCTACGTAAAGGCGTACTACTTCTTGTTTAGCATTGGTTCGCAGGGTGATTGATTTGCGGAAGTGTCCGGGGAATTTGCCTGCTCCGTTATAAGTAATGATGATTTCTCCACTTTCACCAGGTTTGATGGGTTCTTTAGGATATTGTGGGACGGTGCATCCACACGATGCGATGGCTTGATGGATGACTAACGGACCGTTGCCTGTATTGGTGAATTTGAATTTACAGGTTACCTTCGGGCTATTTTCAGGAAAAGAACCGAAATTGTGTGTCGTTTCATCGAATTTAATATCGGCAGTACCTGCTGCAATGGCAACTATTACCATCGCTACAAAACATAAGGTGGTAAGAATCTTTTTCATGGAATTTGCTTTATTTAAAAACGTTACAAAGTTAGGTTTTTTTCTGTTATCTGGATGTGTGTTAAGCGTTATAAAAATGAAAAATGCATATCTCACTAAATTTGTGGGATTGGCAATTGAAAATGAATGCGGGACGGGAAACACAGAACCTGTTTAATGTCCTGTGTTTCCCGTTCCATGATGTTATCCGCGGCTGATTTGTTTTACCCCTTTTACCGTTTTTATTTTCTTGATGAGTGCCTCCAGTTTATTGGTGTCGTCTACCATTATTGTAAGCATTCCTGAGAACAATCCATCGTTCGAATCGATGCTGATGGAACGCAGCAGGATATTGTCTTCTTTGTTAATGATAGAAGTGATGTTGGTCACGATACCTATGTCGTCGTGCCCTACGATGCGCAGTGTGATAGGGTATTGTTTCCCTTGACTTTTTCCTGCCCATCGTGCACGTACGATGCGGTAAGGGAACCGTGCTTTCAGTTCAGGAGCGTTCGGGCAGTCGCACCGGTGTATTTTGATGCCTCCTGAGATGGTAACGAAACCGAATACCTCATCACCGTAGATTGGGTTGCAGCAGCGTGCCAGCTTGAAATCGATGCCTTTCAAGTGCTGGTCGATGACCAGAACATCATCTTTGTACACGTTTTTTTCGTCTGTAGCTTGCTGTATGTTGAAATTTTCGGCACTCCGGTAAATCACTTCTTCGCGTTGATCGGTTTCTTTCCGTTGCATTTCCAGATAGTGATCTATCAATGTGTTGATATCTGTCGTTTCGTTGGCTATGCTTTGATAGAAATCGGTCACGGTTTTGAACCCAGATTTCTTGATGAGGCGCATCAGGATGGCTTCATCGTATTCTATTTTCCGGTTTTTGAATTTACGCTCCAAGGTTTCTCGTGCAAATTCGGTTTGTCGTGCCACCAGTTCCTTCAAGGCTTGGCGTATTTTGTTTCGGGCTTTCGAAGTCGTGACAAAATTCAGCCAGTCGCGTTTGGGTGTCTGTGTGGTAGAAGTCATGATTTCTACCTGGTCACCGCTGTTCAGGCTTTGTTTCAGTTGTACATTCCTGCCGTTTACTTTTGCTCCTACACAATGGCATCCCAAGTTAGAGTGAATGGCAAAAGCAAAATCCAGCACAGTGGCTCCTTGCGGGAGTTTGTACAAATCTCCTTTAGGACTAAACACGAATACTTCATCCTTGTACAGGTCCAGTTTGAACTGGTCGATGGTTTCGGCATCGTTGTCAGCATTTTCCAGTGTTTCCCGGATGGAGTTCAACCATTCGTCCAGTCCGCTTTCACCTTTGATGCCTTTATATCGCCAATGGGCAGCAAGTCCTTTTTCGGCTATTTCATCCATACGTTCGGTGCGTATCTGTACTTCCACCCATTTGCCTTCGGGTCCCATTACTGTAATGTGGAGTGACTCATATCCATTGCTTTTGGGCACGGAAAGCCAGTCGCGCAGACGTTTGGGGTTGGGAAGGTACATATCAGTTACGATTGAGTATACCTGCCAGCACTCTTGTTTTTCTTTATCCAAAGGTGAGTCGAGGATAATCCGGATGGCAAACAGGTCGTACACACCTTCGAATGGACAGCCTTGTTTCTTCATCTTCTGATAGATGGAGTGAATGGTTTTTGTACGTCCTTTGATGTGGAATTTCAGCCCGCTCTCTTCCAGTTTTTTACGTACCGGTTCGATAAATTGCTGAATATAACGGTCGCGTGCAGCCTTGGTTGCATTCAACTTTTCCTTGATATGATAATATATGTCGTGCTGCGTGTACTTTAATGAGAGGTCTTCCAATTCTGATTTCAGTTTGTACAAGCCAAGCTTATGTGCCAATGGTGCATACAGATGGGCAGCTTCGTTGGACACGGCAAGCCGTGCCTCTTCGTTGGGACTTTCTTTGATTTGTCGCATTAAGTTTACACGGTCGGCGATCATGATGAGAATGACGCGCATGTCTTCGGCAAACGAAAGCAACAGATTCCGGAAGTTTTCCGATTCGATAGTTGGACTTTTTTCGTAAAGTTCATTTATTTTTACCAGACCGCGTATGATTCCTGCTACGTCTTCTCCGTAATTCTTTTGTACGGATTCAAGTGTGCATAAGTGGTATTTTACAGATTCATGCAGCATGATGCCTAGAATGGAGGCACGCCGCATACCGATTTCTTCTGCAACAATGATGGCTGTCTGCATATCTTTGATAATCGGGTTCATATTGAATGCGTTGCGGGGAATGCTTCCTGCCGACATGCTTTGGATCAGTTGCTTTTTCACGTTGCGGCAGTCATCTTTCTGTAAAGTGTCGCCAGACAATCGTAAAAGTCGTCTGTAAAGTGGCACAAGTTGTTTGTGCTCTTGTGGGGTAAAGAATGCTTGCTCTTCCATAATTTTATTAACATTAAGGAGGGAGAATGAAAGATGAAGTGTGTCATTGCGTAACAGTTTCTTCATTCTTTATTCTTAAATCTTCATTATTTCTTCGTAAAGTTACTTTTTTTCTTTATTATCTGTGCATAGTTGATGGTTTTTTTATATTTTTGGGGTGTGAATGCTTTATGGCAACTTATTCATTACTTAAATTTATCATATATGTTAACACACGAAGACAAAGAATTGTTGGCGAAGAAAGGCATTTCTGAGCAACAGATTGAAGAGCAGTTGGCTTGTTTCGAACATGGGTTTCCTTTTTTGCGTCTTGCAGCCGCTGCTTCAGTAGAAAATAATGGTATCATGGTAGCCGATGAGGCCATGCAGAAAAAATATCTGGCTGCATGGGATGCTTATAAGGATGGTGACCGCAAAATTGTGAAATTTGTTCCTGCATCGGGTGCGGCAAGCCGGATGTTCAAGAATATGTTTGAGTTTTTAGGAGCCGATTATGATGTGCCTACTACTGACTTCGAAAAGAAGTTTTTCGATCATATCCATAATTTTGCTTTCTACAATGATTTGAATGCAGCGTGTCTGGATAACACGGGAAAAGATATCAACGCATTGCTGGAAGAAAAAAATTACAAGGTTATTGTTTCGAATTTGCTTGAAGCTGCCGGACTGAATTATGGTTCACTTCCAAAGGGCTTGTTGAAGTTCCATCGATATGCTGACGGGGTACGTACGCCATTGGAAGAACATCTGGTAGAAGGTGCTTTGTATGCTGCCGGAAAAACCGGTAAGGTAAATGTACACTTCACTGTTTCTACCGAACATCGTGCATTGTTTGCCAAACTGGTGGATGCCAAAATCGGTGAATATGCGAAAAAGTATGAAGTGGAATATAATATTTCGTTCTCCGAACAGAAACCCAGTACAGATACTATCGCAGCAGACATGGACAACAAACCGTTCCGCGATGATAAAGGAAAGTTGGTATTCCGTCCGGGTGGTCATGGAGCATTGATTGAAAACCTGAATGATTTGGATGCCGATATTGTGTTTATCAAGAACATTGATAACGTGGTTCCGGACCGGTTGAAAGAAGATACTGTGACCTACAAAAAATTGTTGGCAGGTGTGCTGGTGACGCTTCAAAAACAAGCATTCGATTATTTGGAATTGCTGGATAGTGGTCATTATAGCCATGAACAACTTGAAAGTATTATTCGTTTCGTCCAGCAGCAGTTGCGTTGTCGCAAGGAAGACATCAAGGATATGGAAGATGCCGACCTGGTAATTTATCTGCGTAAGAAGCTTAATCGTCCGATGCGCGTGTGCGGTATGGTAAAGAATGTAGGTGAACCGGGTGGAGGACCGTTCCTGGCTTATAATCCGGATGGTACTGTTTCGTTGCAGATTCTGGAAAGTTCGCAGATTGATATGAAAGATCCGGAAAAGAAGGCGATGTTCGAAAAGGGCACACATTTCAATCCGGTGGATTTGGTATGTGCTGTGCGTGATTACAAAGGCAATAAGTTCAATTTGTTGGAACACGTCGATAAGGCTACTGGTTTTATCTCATACAAGTCGAAGAACGGTAAAGACCTGAAAGCGCT
>UMEP01023766.1_pt1 | contig 12402 bp, 10 predicted proteins | sample 1964771 | NCBI WGS metagenome assembly UMEP01 (sample SAMEA4836022, study PRJEB28245) | human gut metagenome | biome: gut microbiome; material: fecal sample | place: Denmark | collected 2008 | reverse complement strand
CAAAGCAAATTCGTTATTAGGAAACGAGGGTCAATGGCAGCTCAAAAGCAAGCCGCGCGCAAGCCGCGTCGCCGCGACCGCAAGTCGGTCCCGGTTGGGCAGGCGCACATCAAGTCCACTTTCAACAACACCATCATTTCGATCACCGACCCGTCCGGCGCAGTTGTGTCCTGGGCGTCCGGTGGCGATGTCGGCTTCAAGGGCTCCCGTAAGTCCACGCCGTACGCCGCTGGCATGGCCGCCGAATCCGCAGCCCGCAAGGCTATGGAGCACGGTCTCAAGAAGGTCGACGTGTTCGTGAAGGGCCCGGGTTCCGGTCGTGAAACCGCCATCCGTTCCCTGCAGTCCGCCGGACTCGAAGTCGGTTCCATCACCGACGTCACCCCGCAGGCACACAACGGCGTTCGTCCTCCGAAGCGCCGTCGCGTCTGAGCACTAGAAGAAATCATCAATCCAACGCCGCTTATGGCCGGTGAGTGCACCACCGGCCTGAAGCTGAAAGGATAACCACAGTGCTTATCGCACAGCGTCCGACACTTACCGAGGAATCTCTCAACCCTCAGCGTTCCCGCTTCACCATCGAGCCTCTTGAGCCTGGTTTCGGCTACACGCTTGGCAACTCGCTGCGCCGTACCCTCCTGAGCTCCATTCCGGGAGCGGCTGTGACTTCGGTGCGTATCTCCGGCGTCCCGCACGAGTTCACCACTCTGCCGGGTGTTGAAGAGGACGTTACCGAAATCCTGCTGAACATCAAGGGCATCGTGCTCACCAGCGAATACGATGAGCCGGTTGTCATGTATCTGCGCAAGAGCGGCAAGGGCGAGGCCACCGCGGGCGACATCACCCCGCCGGCCGGCGTCACCATCGCCAACCCGGACATGCATATCGCTACCCTCGCCGAGGATGGCGAACTCGAGATCGAGTTCACCGTCGAGCGTGGCCGCGGCTATGTGCCCGCCCAGATGAACAAGCAGGATAACGCCGAGATCGGCCGCATTCCGGTCGACTCGATCTACTCCCCGGTGCTCAAGGTGAGCTATCGTGTGGAAGCCACCCGCGTTGAACAGCGCACTGACTTCGACAAGCTCATCCTGGACGTGGAGACCAAGCCGGCTATCTCCCCGCGCGATGCAGTCGCATCCGCAGGCTCCACCCTGGTGGAACTCTTCGGTCTGTGCCGTGAGCTCAACACCCAGGCTGAGGGCGTCGAGGTTGGCCCTGCTCCTGTGGCAGAGGAAACCAACCCGGAGATGAACATCCCGATCGAGGACCTGAACCTCACCCAGCGCAGCTACAACTGCCTGAAGCGCGAGGGCATCCACACGATCGGCGAGCTGGTCGCCCACACCGAGCAGGATCTGCTCGATATCCGCAATTTCGGTATGAAGTCCATCGATGAAGTCAAGGAGAAGCTCCAGTCTCTGGGACTCGCCCTCAAGGCTTCCCCGCTGGGTAACTTCGATGCCAATAATCTCGAAGGTGGCACCTTCTTCTCGCCGGAAGACGAGTGATCCGCCACTTTTGACCTAACCGCTTCGTTGGATTCGGACGTTCGGGCAACTGCCCACCTGAATCCAACGGGGCTTTCAAGGAGAAACAATGCCTACACCAAAGAAGGGTCCGCGTCTGGCCTCCAGCCCGGCTCATGAGCGTCTTATGCTCGCGAACATGGCCACCAGTCTGTTCCAGAACGGCCGCATCACCACCACCCTGCCGAAGGCCAAGCGTCTTCGTCCGCTGGCCGAGCGCCTGATCACGCTCGCCAAGCGTGGTGATCTGCACAACCGTCGTCGCGTGATGCGCGTCATCCGCAACAAGTCCGTCGTGCACAAGCTGTTCACCGAGATCGCCGAGCAGATGGAGCAGCGCGAAGGCGGCTACACCCGCATCGTCAAGATCGCTCCGCGTCGCGGCGATGCCGCTCCGGCAGCCATCATCGAGCTCGTCACCGAGCCGGTGAGCCCGAAGCAGGCCGTGGTGAAGGAAGCCGAAGCCGCAACCAAGGTTGCCGCTGCCGAGGCTCCGGAAGCCGCCGCTGAAGAGGCTACCGCTGAGAACGCCGAGTGAATCGCTCTTAGCTGATTGAAGGCCGGGAATCGCAAGGTTCCCGGCCTTTGTCATGTCTGCTGCCAAGACTGTCGCGCCACATGCCTCACTATGCCAGCCATTTGCTATGCTCAATGCCGTGAGACTACGCATCGATTTGGCATATGACGGTACCGGCTTCTACGGATGGGCGAAACAGCCCGAAATACGTACGGTACAGGGCGAAATCGAACGCGTGCTGCATACCATTCTTCGCGTACCGGAAGGAGACCCGACCGAACCGCTGCGCCTTACCGTGGCCGGACGAACCGACACCGGCGTGCACGCCTCGCATCAGGTATGCCATCTGGACGTCAACGAGGACGTGCTCAAACGCTGCGTCGGCCACATGGACGTGCCGCCCGTCATCGCGCTTACCCGCAGACTTCAGCGCATGCTGCCGGCCGATATCGCAATCCGCGGCATCGCACCCGCTCCGGACGGTTTCGACGCGCGTTTCTCCGCGTTGGAACGTACCTACGTGTACCGAATCGCCGATAGGTCAAGCGAGGTGGACCCTCGTACCAGAAACTTCGTATTGCATATCGACGATGAACTTGACCTCAAAGCCATGAACGAAGCCGCTGCGATGACGATCGGCCTGCACGATTTCGGCTCGTTCGCCACCCCGAATCCGGGCGGCACCACCATACGCGAGGTGAAGACCGCGTATTGGTGTCGCGTGCCGCAGCGGACGCTTATCGACGACGGCATGACGATGGGGGAGCGGTACCGTACGCCGACCGTGGAATCGGGCCTCGTCTGCTTCGTGATCGTCGCCGACGCGTTTGCACGCAATATGGTGCGCTCCCTCGTCAACGGCTGCGTGCAGGTCGGTATCGGCAAACGTTCCCTCGACTGGTTTGCAGGAAAAATGGCGGCTCCGCTGCGCGAAGGCTCCACAGGACCGATCGCGCCGCAAGGACTGACGCTGGAGCATATCGAATATCCGGCCGACGACCAGCTGGCGGTCCGCGCCGAAGCCATTCGCGCCAAGCGCACACTGTAGCTTTATTGCGATTGTCATAGCCATGTTACGGGCGATTGTCATGTCCATTGCCGAGACATTGTCGTAACAGACCGTTTCGTTTTCCGGAAACGCTGGTTCGTTAGGTTTTTCTTCCATCAAGGCACGATGCCTCAGATTGGCATGCGTTCGCATGGGGTGGAAGGGAGCGTGGAACGATGATTGAATCCGCCGCACGAAGGTTGGCTTCGGAACTGGTCGATCGTCGGGAGTCGATCAACCGGGAGCTGAGCCGTAATGGCGTACGGTTCGGCATCTACAAGAACGGCGAGTACCATGACCGGCTGTTTCCGTACGATCCGATTCCGCGCATCATCGAATCGGACGAATTCGACAGAATGGAAGCCGGACTGAAACAGCGCGTCAACGCGTTGAACGCCTACCTGCGCGACATCTACTCCGACAAGCAGGCCATCAAGGACGGCATCGTGCCGGAAGAATACGTGTACACGTCCGCGGGATACTTTCCGCAAGTCAACGGCGTGACACCTCCGGGCGGCGTGTTCGCGCACGTCGCCGGCGAGGACCTGGTGCAGGGGCAGGACGGGCAATGGTGGGTGCTGGAAGACAATCTGCGCATTCCATCCGGTGCCAGCTATCCGCTGTTCGCCCGCGATATCGAACGCAGAATCACGCCCAGCCTGTTCCGCAACGTACGTGTGCGCGACAATCGCGATTATCCACGACTGCTGCGCCAATCCATGGATTTCGTCTCCACCGACGGCATAGCAGTGGTGCTCACCCCCGGCAGGTACAATTCCGCGTTCTTCGAACATGCATACCTGGCCGAGAAAACCGGCGCGGCGCTCGCGTTCCCCGAAGACCTCGAAGTCGTGGACAACAAAGTGTACTTCCTCGACTATGCCGGCAGGAAACACCGCGTCGGCGTGGTCTACCGCCGTCTGTCCGACGAATATCTCGACCCGTTCGCGTTCAACCCGGATTCCGTGATCGGCGTGCCGGGAATCCTGTCCGCCTACAGGTCGGGCAATGTGGCGATCGTCAACGCTCCGGGCAACGGCGCGGCCGACGACAAGGCCATCTACTATTTCGTGCCGAACATGATCCGCTATTATCTCGGCGAAGAGCCGATTCTGCACAATGCGCCGACCTACATGCCGATGTTCGACAAGGACCGCAAGGAGGTACTCGACAGGCTCGGCGAACTGGTCATCAAGGATGTGGCGGAAGCGGGCGGCTACGGCGTCGTGTTCGGCTCATCGCTCGACCGGTCGCGGCGAGAGGAACTGGCCGAACGCATCAAGGCCGAACCGCGCCGGTTCATCGCGCAGGAGGTCATCCAATTCAAGGACATCGACGTGGTGGACCCCGAAACCGGACAGATGAGCCCACGTAAATGCGATCTGCGCGCCTTCGTGGTGACCGGCAAGAACACGCACGCATGGTATTCGGGACTGACACGCTACTCGTCCATACCGGGCCAGATGATCGTCAACTCATCACAGGGCGGCGGTTTCAAGGACACCTGGGTACTGGCCAAAGAGACCGGCGTGGAGCATGATTACGCACCCGGCTCGGAGGTCGTGCGCGTGCTGGAGCAGTCCCGCAAGCACTCGCTGGCACTCGTCACCGCGTCGAAGGCCGACAACCTGTTCTGGCTCGGCCGCTACACGGAACGCGTATTCACCACGCTGAGCCAATTCTTCCCCTTCTACGACCGTGTGATGGACACGGATGTGGACGCGTTCCGACCGTTCGCCCGTGCGCTCGACCTGCCGGAGGATTTCGAGGATTTCGACGCGTTCATCCACAGCTTCCTGTACGACGAGAAGAATCCGGATTCCGTACGCAGCGCCATCGTCTACGCGTTCAACAACGCGGTGATTCTGCGCCCCGAACTTGGTTCTCGCTCGTTGCAGCAGGTGGAGTTGGCCATGAGCTCCATAGTGGAGGCATCCGAATACGGCGGCACGGACGCGGACATCTTCAAACACCGCGACATCGCGGACAACATGCTCGCCTTCTGGGGAGGTGTGGAGAATTCCCCCGTCGAACCGACTCTGAAATCGTTCATTTTCGTGGGCAAATATCTGGAACGTCTGGATCTGTACACACGATTCGGATATTCCGTGGAAGAGCTCAAGGCGCCGCTCGCCAAACTGGGCAGCTACATCCTGCCGTTGAACGGTCTGCCGGTACCGCAATGCTTCGCCGAAGGATTGCGCTGGCTGGTCGGCCAGCTGCCGCAGCGGGGATATGCGGAGCTTGCGGAAAAACTGGGGATGCTGCTGAAAGATTTCGATGGGCGCATCTCCACGAAGGATCTGAAGGATCTGGGCATGCTCAACACGATGGACATGGACGCCGCGCGACTGTGAAGAATACGTGCCACAGCCATCGCACGGTGCGTGTATAACGGCTGGAACAAGGCCCACGGCGTGGAAAACGCCGAAGGAACGACAATAATCGCTGAGGAGACGATGTGAAGAAACTGGTGTTTGACTATGAGATGAAGCTCTCATTCAGCTCGCCCGTGACCGACCATCGCTTCCAACTGCGCTGCATTCCAGCCACCGGCCCACGCCAGCAGGTGATCGACGTGGCAGTCAAAATCGAACCGGATGTGGAACTCGAAACCACCATCGATTCCTTCGATTCCGTGGTGATGACCGGATTCATTCCCGAACCGCACACCATGTTCAACTACTCGGTGACCGGCATCGCCTTCGTGGACAACGCGCATATCAAATCCGAAATCTATAAGCCGCTGTACCGCTTCAATTCGGCGTTGACAGTGCCGGGGCCGGCCATCGAAGCGTTGATCGGCATCTGCCGTGAACGCATCGCGTCCCTGCCTGCCGACTGCACGCCGATCGACCAAGCCCGTGAGGTGATGGACGAGGTGTTCAAAACGTTCGTCTACACGCCGGCCTCCACCACCATCCGCACCACCGCCGAGGAAGCGTTCGCTCAACGCAAGGGCGTATGCCAGGATTACGCGCACGTCATGCTGTCCGTGTGCCGGCACGTCGGACTCACTGCCCGATACATCGCGGGATTGCTCGGCGGCGAGGGCGCCACGCACGCATGGGTCGAAATCTACCATGATGGACGTTGGGTCGGTTTGGACCCCACACACAACCGTATGGTCGACGACAACTACATCACCATCGCCCATGGCCGCGATTACCGCGACTGCATGCTCGACATCGGCATCTTCTCCGGCTGCGACGTCAAGCAGGACCAGTGGGTCAACGCTTCCGTGCACGAGCAGGGATACTGATTCCCCGACGTTTTCTCGATGCCGGATTCCGTATTTCGGCAGATGCAAAGCAGATAAACAAAAAAGGCCGAAACGCCATTGTTTCAACCTTCATTGCATGCGGATAAGGCGAGATTCGAACTCGCGGAGGGGTTCGCCCTCACACGCTTTCGAGGCGTGCTCCTTAGACCGCTCGGACACTTATCCATTCGTCACCTGAAAACAAGCAACTTGATAATTGTGCCACAGTGGTGGCGATTGTCAAATCGGACTGGCTGCAACGGTGTGATTTCCGGCGTGTCTTGCTTTGCGCCCGACTGTGCGTCCTTAGACGAACAGCGCTTCGTCGAAGGAAGGATAGCCCCAATCAAGCGCCAATTCGACACGGTCCGCAATCAGACCGGCAAGCACGCCCAGGGATTGCGCTCGCGAATCCGTCGACTGTTTTGCATTGGTGACGCGTGACTGGGAATGATCGTTCGCGGCATTGGAGCTTCCGGCGATTGCCGTTATCTCGCTTCGCGCGCAGTTCATTTCGATGGTGGCGTCGGTCGGTGCCGTAAGGCCGGTGGCGGAATCGAGCATCGTGTCGGGGTGGGCGAGCAAGGCGGTGGCCTCGTACGTTTTCCTACGATCGTCAATGGTGCCCGAGAAGGATGCGAACCGTTGCGATGTGGTCTTATGACGATCGCTGATATCCAGCGTCGCATGGCCGCTGTTGCGGGCCGCCAGCACTTCCATGGCGAATCCGGCACGGTCTTCGGCCTGCGCGGCGGTGGCAAGGGACTTGGAATCGACGTCAAGCGATTCGACATCGTCAAAACGCGACAGCGTGATCGGCGCGACGGCCACCGACAGTTGATCGCCCAGTGCGCGAGCCATATGACGTGCCTGTGCGCTGCGCAACGCGCCTTCGGCAAAACGCGCCGGACATTGCGCCGCGGTGTTCGTCCATGCGGAGACCGCCTGCTGCGCCGAGAAATAGCGGCGGATGATGTGCTGATGCTGGTCGTGTGCGATCTTGTTATCGGCGGTGGCATCGAAATAGGCCTTCTCGCACGGGCTTTGCCGTTGTTCGGCTTCAGCCCTGCCTGCGATCCTGGGCATGGAGCATGCCGTCAGCGCCGGCATGAGGATAGCGGTGCAAAGCAATGCGCAGACGCGTTTCGCGATAAAAGAAACCGAGCGGAAAGAAGGGGTACGTGTCTGCATGAATCATTAGACTAATATCTGACTGTGACCATTGGGCCATGCGCTCGGAATAACTTCATATAGGAGGTCTTGGAAATATGGAACTGGACCTGGCAGGAATGCACCAGCTCGCCGCTGGGCAGGGAATTGATCCCGAGACGCTGGATGCCGCACTCTCGGAAGCATTGCGACTGGCATATCTGAAAACCCCTCACGCTGCGAAGCACGCTCGCGTCGAGCTTGATCCGCGTGCGGGAAGCTTCACCGTATGGGCCCAGGACGAGATTCCTGGCGAGCCGACTGAAGACGATCCCCACCCCGCGCCGACTCTGGGCGAGGAATACGACGACACTCCGCACGATTTCGGCCGACTGGCCGCTGCGACCGCTCGTCAGGTGATCAGCCAGCTGTTCCGCAAGGCCGAGGATGACAAGGTGTTCGGCGCGTTCTCCGGTCAGAAGGGCAAGCTCATCACCGGCATCGTGCAGCAGGACGTCAAGGACACATCCAACGTGCACGTGGCCGTCGGCGACGTCGAAGCCCTGCTGCCGCGCCGCGAGCAGGTGCCCGGCGAACGCTACCGTCATGGCGAACGTATCCGCGTGTACGTGGTGAACGTGGCCCGTGGTCTGAAGGGCCCGGAAATCGTGGTGTCCCGTTCCCATCCGGAGCTGGTCCGCCGCCTGTTCGAACGTGAGGTTCCGGAACTGGTTTCGGGAGCCGTGTCGATTATGGCCATCGCCCGCGAGGCGGGCGCCCGCACCAAGATCGCCGTCCGTGCCAACACCGAAGGCGTCAACCCGAAGGGCGCGCTGATCGGCCCCGGCGGAGCCCGAGTGCGCGCCGTCATGGAGAACCTCGGTCCTGAGAAAATCGATATCGTCGACTGGTCCGCGGATCCGGCGAAATTCGTCGCCGCGGCGCTGTCTCCGGCCGTCGCCACCGGTGTGCAGGTGATCAGCGAGAAGAACAAGACGGCCATCGCCTTCATCCACGATGACCAGCTGTCCCTGGCCATCGGCAAGGAAGGCCAGAACGCACGTCTTGCGGCCAAGCTGACCGGCTGGAAGATCGGCATCGAATCCGCTGAGGCGCATGCCAAGAAGATGGCCGAATCGGCGGACCATTCCGATGGGGAAACCGAGGAATAAACAACACTTCCGGTAGACAACAAGCCCGTGGACGTACAATCCACGGGCTTGAGTATGCTGGACTCGACAATCCAAAGCGTGACGGCCATGCCGTCATGCCCAGGGAAAAGACGAGGTATCACGAACATGGTTGCACGATGAGAAGGAACAAGCTCGCCGTGAATCAGTAGCGGTCGCGCCCGTATGCGCGCGGCCCAAGATAGGAGAATTGAGTGCCGAAAGCACGCGTATATGAACTTGCCAAGGAACTTGGCGTTGACAGCAAAACCGTTTTAAGCAAGCTTGAGGCGATGGGCGAATTCGTGAAGTCCGCATCGTCTACCGTTGAACCTCCCGTTGCACGCAAGCTGAGGAACGCATTCGCGTCCAGCGGACAGGGCAACGCATCTGATTCCAAGAAGCCGGGCCATACGGCCAAGAAGCCTGTCGAACCGGCATCTCATTCCATGCCAAAGCCGGCCGCTCCGTCAGCACCGAAGCCGGCTGCCCCCGCAGCGCCGAAGCCGCATCATGCCGCTTCCAAGTCCGATGCCCCGAAGCCGGGCCATCGCGCGCCGCGTCCAGGCGAATCCCGCCAGCATGGCAATCGTCCTAACGGCAACGCCCCGCGTCCGCAGGGTGGAGACCGCCGCCAGTCCGGTCGCCCGACGGCCGTTCCGGGAGCTCGCCCCCAGCATGGCAACGCTCCGCAGGGCGGCAACAACGCCAATGGCGCGAAGCCGCACACCCCGGGACCGCGCCCGGGCAACAATCCGTTCAGCCGCAAGCAGGGCATGCACACCCCGACTCCGGGTGATATTCCGCGTCCGCATCCGATGAACCGTCCGAGCGTCAACAATGGCGAAGGACGTCGTGGTGGCCGTCCGGGTCAGGGCGGTGGCCAGCGTGGCGGCTTCCGTGGTCGTCCGGGTCAGGGCGGCGCGAAGCCAGGCCAGTGGGGCCAGCATCGTCCGGGTCAGGGCGGTGGCCAGCGTCCCGCCGGCGGCAATCGTTTCGGTGGCAATGGCGGCGGTTTCCAGGGCGGCAACAGCGCTCCGAGCAATGGTCCGGCACGTGGTGGCCGCGGCCGCGGCGGCGCTGCAGGCGCGTTCGGACGTCAGGGAGGCAAGTCCTCGAAGGCGCGTAAGAACCGTCTGGCGAAGCGTCAGGAATTCCAGGAGATGAAGGCTCCGGTCATCGGCGGCGTGCGCATTCCGACCGGCAACGGACAGGAAGTCCGTCTGCGTCAGGGTGCGTCCCTCGCCGATCTGGCCGAGAAGATCAACGTCAATCCGGCGGCGCTGGTCACCGTGCTGTTCCACCTTGGTGAAATGGCCACGGCCACCCAGTCCCTGGATGAGGCCACGTTCCAGATCCTCGGCGAGGAAATCGGCTGGAACATCAAGATCGTGTCCGCCGAAGAGGAAGACAAGGAGCTGCTGCAGCAGTTCGACATCAACCTGGACGAAGAGGAACTGCAGGAGGACGAGGATTTGAAGCCGCGTCCGCCGGTCGTCACCGTCATGGGCCATGTCGACCACGGTAAGACCCGACTGCTCGACACCATCCGCCGCACCAACGTCATCGAAGGCGAAGCCGGCGGCATCACCCAGCGCATCGGCGCATACCAGGTGACCGTCAACCTTGAGGGCGAGCCGCGCAAGATCACGTTCCTTGATACCCCGGGCCACGAAGCCTTCACCGCAATGCGTGCCCGTGGCGCCGAACTCACCGACGTCGCGATCCTCGTGGTCGCCGCCGACGACGGCGTCATGCCGCAGACCGTGGAAGCCATCAACCACGCCCAGGCCGCGCATGTGCCGATCGTGGTGGCCGTCAACAAGATCGATAAGCCGGGCGCCAACCCGGACAAGGTCCGCGGCCAGCTTACCGAATACGGTCTGGTTCCGGAAGAATACGGCGGCAACACCATGTTCGTCGACATCTCCGCGAAGCAGGGCACCAACGTCGACAAGCTGCTCGAAGCGGTGCTGCTCACCGCCGACGCCGAGCTCGACCTGCGCGCCAACCCGGATATGGACGCCCGTGGCGCCACCGTCGAAGCCCGACTTGACAAGGGCCGTGGCGCCGTGGCTACCGTGCTGGTGCAGTCCGGTACCCTCCACATCGGCGATGCCATCGTTGCCGGCACCTCCTACGGTCGTGTCCGCGCCATGCTCGACGAGAACGGCAACCACATGCAGGAAGCCGGTCCGTCCACCCCGGTGCAGGTGCTGGGTCTGACCTCCGTGCCGACCGCAGGCGACCTGTTCCTGGTGGCCTCCGACGACCGTACCGCACGTCAGATCGCCGAGAAGCGTCAGGCCACCGAGCGTGCGGCCCAGCTGGCCAAGCGCCGCAAGGTCGTTTCCCTCGAAAGCCTCAAGGAGCAGTTCGCCAAGTCCGAGGTGGATATGCTCAACATCGTCATCAAGGGCGATTCCTCCGGTTCCGTCGAGGCTCTGGAAGATTCCTTGATGAAGATCGAGGTGTCCGACGAGGTCGGCATCCAGGTGATCCACCGCGGCGTCGGCGCCATCACCCAGAACGACGTCAACCTGGCCACCGTCGACAAGGCCGTCATCATCGGCTTCAACGTCCGTCCGAACCGCCAGGTGGCGGATCTGGCCGAACGCGAAGGTGTGGAGATCAAGTACTACTCGATCATCTACAAGGCCATCGAGGACATCGAAGCATCCCTCAAGGGCATGCTCAAGCCGGAATACGAAGAGGTCGTCACCTCCCACTCCGAGATCCGCGAGATCTTCCGCTCCTCCAAGTTCGGCAACATCGCCGGCGTCATGGTTCAGGACGGCGAAGTCAAGCGTGGTACGAAGTGCCGTATCCTGCGCAACGGCATCGCCACCGTCAACGACCTCGAGATCTCCTCGCTGCGTCGTTTCAAGGACGACGTCACCTCCGTCAAGGAAGGCTACGAGGCTGGTATCAACCTCGGCACCTTCAACGACATCGAGATCGGCGATATCATCGAGACCTTCGAAATGCAGGAAATCGAGCGTAAGTAGCCGAGTGCTTCGAGCTTCGCATCGATAACCAGGTAAGGAACGCCCACAGCCGGTTCACGACTGCGGGCGTTCCGTGATACAACAAGAACTTTTCACCAAAAGGACAGCAATGGCAGGAACCAATCCCCGCGCCGCGCGCATCGCGGCGTTGATTCAGCGTGTGATCGCATCGTCCATGGAGGCGCAGCTGCACGACAAGCGACTGGCCAACGTGACCATCACCGAAGTGCGCGTCACCAACGATCTGCAGATCGCGAAAGTCTACTGGACCCAGCTCGGCCACGAAGGACACGAGCAGGGCGAACGCCGCCGCGCGCAGCAGGCCCTGAACCAGGCCAAAGGACGCCTGCGTTCCCTGGTAGGCACCAAGGCCGGACTGCGACTCACCCCGCAACTGGAATTCATCTTCGACGAAGTGCCGGGCGAGGCCCATGAGATCGAGGACATCCTCGCGCTCGCACACAAGCGCGACGAAGAACTCGCCAAGTCCCGCGCCAACGCGCAATACGCCGGCGACGCCGATCCGTACAAGCACGACGAGCCCGATGATGACGACTTCGACGATGATGACGATGTCGAGGTCGAGGATTGGGACGATGACGACGAAGCCTGACAACTCCGGTCTGCTGGTCATCGACAAGCCGCAGGGCGTCACCAGCCACGATGTGGTCGCGGCGGTGCGTGGCGCCCTGCACATGAAACGCGTCGGCCATGCCGGCA
>UMEP01006913.1_pt1 | contig 12454 bp, 9 predicted proteins | sample 1964771 | NCBI WGS metagenome assembly UMEP01 (sample SAMEA4836022, study PRJEB28245) | human gut metagenome | biome: gut microbiome; material: fecal sample | place: Denmark | collected 2008 | reverse complement strand
CGTGTGCTTCCCCTTGGTTTACTATGTAGGGCGATACCGTCGTGGAGTGGTGCGTACAAATCTCGCAAATTCCTTTCCCGAAAAGTCGGTAGCCGAACTGAAAAGCATCGAACGGGACTTCTACCGACGCTTCTGCGACTACGCAGTCGAGACAGTGAAACTCATCAGCATCGGTGAAGCAGACATACGGCGGCGTATGGAGTTCGTAGGGCTCGACGAAGTGGAAGCACAACTTGACAGCCATCCGTTCGTTTTTCTCTACCTGGGCCATGTGTTCAATTGGGAATGGGTATCGACTATCCCTATGTGGACAAAACGGGAGGCAACTCACGGCGCGCAGCTCTACCGCCCGTTGAACAACGCTGCTTTTGACCGTCTTTTCAAACACCTGCGCACACGTTTCGGCGCCGAGAATATCTCGAAGTATGATGCTTTCCGACGCATCATGCGGCTGAAAGCCGAAGGCGTCCCGACGATCATCGGTTTCATCTCGGACCAAGCGCCGCGTGTCCAGAACATACACGATTGGACTACTTTTCTGAATCAGGACACTCCTGTGTTTACCGGCACCGAGCGCATTGGGAAAAAAGTCGATGCAGCCATCTATTACGTCGATATGGAGCGAGTGAAGCGCGGATATTACCGGGCGACGTTCCGCCTGATGAGCGACGACGTGCGGTCGGTGCCCGACTATGAACTGACAAACCGATACATGAATCTGCTTGAACAGACAATCCGCCGCCAGCCGGCCGGATGGCTTTGGTCGCACCGCCGGTGGAAACACAGGCGGCAGCCGACGGCACAAATTTAGCCGGAGATAGCGGCGGTATGTCATCCGGAATACGTATCTTTGTTCCCGGTTTTACGCCTCCGTAGTTCAACGGATAGAATAGAAGTTTCCTAAACTTTAGATCCGAGTTCGATTCTCGGCGGAGGTACGACGGGTTTGCCCGAAAGGGACAAGCCCGTTTTTCATGCCTGATGTTGTCAACGACCGCTGCTTCCGTGTTTCCAGGTCGCCGACTTGAAAAAGGCACATCCCCTGCCCTCGTTCGTGCGACGGGGACAGGGGATGCGTAAAATTCGATAGCTTTTCCGCGGACTACATGGGGATGTTGAAACCTAAGCTGATGTTCGTGTTGGCACGGTTCAGAGGAATGAAAGGTTTGCCGAATTTTCCCCAGATCATGCGATCGGAAGCCAAGTAGAAGTTGAACTTGTTCACGTAGAAGCTCAACATTCCACCAAGCTGCCACCCGGTGCTCGAACCGCTGGTGTTGAGGTTAGCCTCGAACCACTTGACGGGACGGACGGCAGCCGAGAGCATCCCCTGGTGGTAGGAGTAACGTCCGTGTATGCGCGAAGTATAGAGGAAACCGACACGGAATTTGTCATAGAACGGCATCGTGTATTCGGCGCCGATGTTGAGCGTGGCGGCAAGTCCTTGGGTCTTATTCCCCTTGCCGTCGTCATAAATGGAGAAGACGCGGTTCAAGTCGTCGCCGAGGTTCTCGAACTGATCGCCGATCTTGTTGCTCTCGTCGTCGCCGCTGACCCAAATGTCGGTGAATCCGTCGAACGTATATTCACCGCGCGAACTGGCCATGTTGACATCCTTCCAGCTGATAAAGCCGAGATCAGTGATCGAAGCGCTGACCGTCAGGTTGTCCAGTACTTGATAAGTGGCGCCAAAGTCGAATGCTAGTCCGAAACCGGGAAGCGAGAAACTGTAATCGTCGATTCCGTCGACCTTTCCGCCGCGGTTGGGGTCGATGGTGGCTGGATCATTGCCGTCGTCATAACTGAAATTCGATTTGCCAAGTGCGGCTGCCAGTTTGGCGTCGGCATTGATGGACCATTGGTCGCCGTTCATCGTCACGTCCATGTGCTCCACGTTGAAGTCGGCGTACGCTGCTCCGATCAGAAACTTCATCTTTGCACCCACTTTCAGGCGATCGGTGATCTGGTGGGAGTGACCGAGAGCAAGTTCAAGGTAATTCTGTGTGCGGATGCCGAGATTGTCGATGCTGTACTGCTCATGGGCGCCCGTCTCCTTCATGAATTCGAACAGCTCGTAGGGCAGGGTCACGTTGGTGCTTGATTTGAGGTTCAGCTCGACGGAGTTCATACCCTTGAAAGCCTGGAAGGCGAACGAGAAGAGGTTATAGTTGATATAGACGTCCAGCCTGTTCTTGTCGTGCAGGTTGCCGAGAAATTCGCCCGCACTGATCTCAGGATTCATGAACGTGGTGAGATCGTAGCCCGGCCTGTTACTTTTGTAGACAAAGTCAGCCATGCCGACGTTTCCTGTCGTACCGATGTTGATGTTGTTGAGCAGGGGAACGCCTACGTAAGCTGAATCGAGCAACGCAGGATTCATCTGGTGGCGGTTGACCGACGTTTGCATAAAATAAGCGGAACGCAGGTCTTGTGCGGCGGTGGAAGTGGCTGCCGAAGCGAGTAAGAGTGCAGCCGTATGTTTGAGGATACTTTTCATAATGGAGTGTCAGTCTTAGGGGTTAGTTGAAATCGCCGATTACTTGTCCCAGGAGTTTCAGACGCAGGTTGTCGAGGTAGAAGTACTGGTCTGAGCGCAGTTCGCCGGTGGCCGGGGAGACGGCGACGATGTGGAAGCGCAGTTTGTCGAGGCGTGAGATGTCGGCGGGGTTCTGCGCCGTCAGCGTGAGGGTGATGGGTGTTTTCGTGGCAGTCGTCCCGTCGCCAGCGGCGATGATGTCGGTGGTCACGTCGACGCCGTCGAGCACACGGCCGTCGACGCCGACGGGCTCAACGCTGATTTCGAGTTCCATCGGAACGAGGTTGTAGGCGTCGGCAGTGATGTCGAAACCCTTGGCCTGGTAGTCTTTCAAATCGTCGTTCATGTCGTCGACAGAGTCGTTGTAGACGATGGTCGTGCCGGCGTTGAAGGTGAACGGTACGAGCACTTCGTAGTTCACGTCGGCCGAGTAGCTGCGGTCGAGGTAAATGTCGTGAAGCACGCCCTGCTTGACGTTGACACGGCCGTCCTTGCAGTCAACTTGGATGTGGTCGGGCAGTTTCCGGATCAGGCTGTTGAGGTCGTTGACCACCTCTACGTAGCTGCCGGCGGCGATGCCGTCGGGATCATAAGGCTGGTCGGTCTGGCTGTAATAGTAAGTGGAAATGTGTCCGAAGGGGATGTCGTTCTTGCCGCTTTGCGGGAGGCTGGCGGCGCCGATGACCTGTCCGCCGTCGGCCACGGAAGTCACGCTGCCAGAGAATTCGACAGGGACGGGCAGGTTCGTGGCGTCGATGTCAAAACGGATGGTCGGGTTTTGCATATTGAGCGTTACGCGATTGTCGGTGAGGAAGTCGGGCAGGTCGTTGCTGATTTCGACAGGGTCAATTTCCGGATTGATTTCCGGGTTGACTTCGCCTTGCACACGCTCTGCCTCGATTTGTCCGCCGCCTTGCAGTTCGACGAAGAGGCGCATTTTGACTACGTCGCCGTCGTTCATGTATTGCTCGCGGGCCGAGGTGACAGCGAAGTCGCCGCGCATGGTGATGTCGTCGGTGAAGCGGATGTAATGGTTGCCCTGTTCGTCGGTTTCGATGGGAAGACCGAGGCCGTTGGGGCCTTCACCGAAATCCAGGTGGTCGAGGTAGACTTGTCCGAGTACGACCGATTTCGAGCCCACGCCTGACAGGTCTGCGATATGGAGCACGTTGTTTGCATCGGTGTTCAGGATTTTCACGTAGTCAGGGAACTGGATTTCCATGTTGCGGACACTTTCGATCATGAAGTCGAGATTAGGATTGCTTGGGGAGACTTCGAGTTTCAGATCGAAGACAGAGCTCTTCGGGTAGATGGCCCGGAGGCTGTTGATGTCGTCCGAGATGTCGTCGATGTTGGTTTCGATCGGACTGGAACCGTCGACACCGGCTTTCGAAAACTCACGGCCGGCAGCCACGACGACCGACGAGGCTCCGTCGGGGTTGTCGAAATCGTCGAAGCTCACTACGTCTTGTGAGGAGTTGATTTCGACATGCTCGATGCTGCCGATGGCGTTTTTGACGCTGACATCGAAAGACGTGTGGTCGGTCTTGACTAAATAATAGAGGTTTTGGCCGTCTGTTTCGACGAGGTCGTTGTCTTCAATGTCAAGCACGTCGTTCAGCATGACGTGTTCGGTGTTTCCGAGACGGAGCGAGAGTCCTTCGGAGCCCAAACCAACGGTCATGTCGAACTCTTTGTCAAGGTCGTACGTGTCGTCGATGCTGCACGACGTCGTCACGCCCGAAGCAAGCGCTATGGCGATGAGGCTTGCGTACAAGTTCATACGTTTGTTCATTGCGTTTGTTTTAAGTGGTGGTTTATATAAAATGTGTGTCAGTTATTCACCTTTGTCTGAAACAATAAATGGCATTCCCTAACGCCACAAAAGTAATAATAATTAAGCTAATGAACGTTATAAATCCTGTGATTTGTAATCGTAATGTAGAATCTTGTTGAATGTTAGGTAACATTCGTCACGGGAAACAGTGAACAGGAAAGACATGGATGGCCGTGCGGGAATACGCGGCAAGCGGTCGCGGTTGGCGGTCGGGATGACAAAAAAACTGTCAGCCATCCAGAACTTACGGGACGGCTGACAGGAATTTTCAAATGACTGACAGAATTTTCTGGATGGCTGACCGAAAAATAGTTTTCCTTTTCAGGATAAAGAAATATCCTGCTCACCGTTGCGTATGGGCAGGTTGGCCTGAGGGATGCAGTGCCGGTTTGCGGAGTCAGGGTTGGACGCGTTCGGCCTCGCAGGGCTCGTGCATGAAAAGCGTAGCCGATTCGGCGAACTTGTCGGCAGCTTCTGTCGTGAGGTAGTGGCAGTGTCCTCCCTTGGTGCATTGTGCGTCCATTTCAGGGTGGCGCTGGAAATAGTCGCGCAATGATGTGGCCACGTATTCCCCTTGCGGTACGATGCGCACACCGGGCGGCGTGTATTTCAGTATTTTGTTCATCAGTAGCGGGTAGTGCGTACAAGCCAGCACGAGGGTGTCGATTTCCGGGTCTGTGCGCAAAATACCTTCGATACGTTTGCGTACGAAGTAATCTGCGCCCGGCGAGTCGAATTCGTAGTTTTCGACGAGGGGCACCCACATCGGGCAGGCCATCTGGCTGACGGTGATGTCGGGATAAAGTTTGTGGATTTCCAGCTCATAGGAATGCGAGTTCACCGTACCGGCCGTGGCGAGTATGCCGACGTGGCGCGTCTGCGTCAGGCTGCCGAGGGTTTCGACTGTCGGTCGGATCACGCCGAGCACACGGCGCGTGGGATCAAGCCGGCCGAGGTCGTTTTGCTGGATAGTGCGCAGGGCTTTGGCCGAAGCGGTGTTACAGGCCAGTACGACGAGGTGGCAGCCGCGGGCAAAGAGCAGTTCGACAGCCTGCCTAGTGTATTCGTAGACCACTTCGAACGAATGTGCGCCATAGGGCGCCCGTGCGTTGTCGCCGAGATACAGGTAATCGTAGGCCGGCATCAATTGGCGGATTTGGCGCAGAATGGTAAGCCCGCCGTAGCCCGAGTCGAACACACCGACGGGGCCCGGCGTTGTGGGAAGCGTGAACGGTTGGTCGGACGGAGTCATGGTCTCAGTTTGTTCAGCTGTATGCGGACGTAGGGCGCTGCGTCTTCTGACAGCAAGGGGTTGTAGTAAGGACAGGCGCCCCTGTCGGTGTTGATGATGAAGTCGTAGCCTCTCTCTGCGCCGGCAGCGCGGATAGCGGCGTCGAGACGGGAACGCACGGGACCCATGAGGTCGGCCTCGGCTGCCCGAAGCAGGCTGTCAGCTTGTTCGCGAAAGGCAAGATCACGCTCCATCTCGTTTTGCAGGTCGCGCTGACGTTTGAGCAGGATGCTTTTCGGAAAATTCTTTTGGCCGTCGAGAAATTCCGTAAAGAGACGCTTGAAGTTGCTGGCGTTGTATTCAGCTTCTTTTTCGTATTGCTGGCGGAGCCGGCTCAGACTTTCGAGAGCGCGGACATACTCCGGCATGGCCGTAAGCAGGGAGTCGTAGCTCAGCACGCCGTAGCGCGAGCGGGCAATGAGGGAGTCAGGAGCTGTTTTAGGTCCGTTCGCTGCGACGGGTTGTGCGCCGGACGGAGTGACTACTTGTGCGCTGGCGCCGGCCAGACAGCCTGAAACGGCCAGCACGGTCGCCAGGAAAATGTGTCGGTACAGGTGGGAAAAACGCATCGTTTGTTTCTGTTTTCTGCAAAGGTAGTGCAAACAAGCGGAAAGGCCCGCGAAAATCTTCCGGTTTTTCGCAGGCCTTTCCCGGGTGTGTCTCTATTTCTTATGGGAGTTGGTGTTTTTTTCCGGAGTATTCCAAGATTTCCGGTTTTGCTTAGTACTTGAACGTGCTCCCTCCGAGGAACTCGCGCAGCAGCGAGGTGGGCGGCAGTCCCCGTGTCGAGATGGGTTTCAGGTAGCGCAGGAACTTGCTGAGGCGGTAAGCCTCTGAATACTCAGGCACATTCTCGGGCACTTGTTCCAGCAAGGGAAGCGCCTGACTGCGCAAGGCGGCAAACTCAAAGAGCAAGGCCGAATTGAACATGGCGTCGGCATTCTCTTGGTAGGGGAAGATCCAACGGTCTTCCCCTTCGCGCACTGAGGGCCAGCGACGGATGGTTTCCGTGGCCGAATAGCCGCGATACTTGTAGTCGCGGACGATGCGGCGCAGGAGTCTGTTGTCCGTGGTGGGGATGTAGTTGTGGTCGTCGAGCAGGATGGTGGTCAGGGCCGAAGCATAGATTTTGTATTTCCGTCTGTCTGGAATGTCGGCAGTCAATTGCGGATTGAGTGCATGGATACCTTCGAGGACGAGGAGGGTGTTTCGGTCGATGTGGAGGCGGTTTCCGCTTTTTTCGCTCTTTCCTGTCTGGAAGTTATAGCGCGGCAGTTCTACTTCCTCGCCTGCCAAGAGGGCTTGGAGCTGTTCGGAAAGGAGCGGGAGGTTGAGTGCTTCGATGTGTTCGTAGTCATAGTCGCCGTTGGCGGCGTGGGGTGTCTTGTCGCGGTCGACGAAGTAGTCGTCGAGGGAGATGGGGACGGGTTTGAGGCCGCAGGCCATGAGTTGCACGGAGAGGCGCTTTGAGAAGGTAGTCTTTCCGCTCGACGAGGGGCCGGAGATGAGGATGACTTTCACCTCGGGGCGTGCTTCGATGGCGTCGGCGAGGCGGCTGATCTTCTTTTCCTGCAACGCCTCGGAGACGTTGATGAGCTCGTTGGTAAATCCGCGTGCGCACGCTTCGTTGAACTCGCCGACGGTCGAGACACCGAGGATTTCCTGCCAGCGGTGGTGTTCGTTGAAGACCGTGAAGATTTTCCGCTGCGCCGTCGGCGGTTGCAGGCGTGTCGGGTTGTGGCGGTCGGGCAGGCGGAGGAGCAGTCCGTCGAAGTAGGGCACGATGTCGAACAGGCGGATCTGTTTTGTGTTGACGAGCAGTGAGCCGTAGAAGTAGTCTGCCGTGCCGTCGAGGGTATAGTAATAGGTGTAAAGGGAACCGGTGCTTTCGAGCAGTTTCGCCTTGTTTTCGAGTCCTTCACGGCGGAAGAGTTCGACGGCCTTCTCCGTGGGGCACGTGATGCGGTGGAAGGGAATGGCGGCGTCGACAATCTCGTGCATGCGCCGGCGCAGGGCGTCGATATCATCCTTTTGGAGTTCGCGGCCGAGGTCGAGGCGGCAATAGTAGCCGTTCGGGACAGGTGTGTCGATGCGCAGGCGGGCACCGGGGTAGAGGTCTGTGACGGCCTTGTAGAGTACGAAGAAGAGCGAACGGGTATAGGTGCGCATGCCCGAGGGCGACGTGATGTCAAGGAACTCCACGTCTTTGTCGTTGAAGCACATGAAGTGGAGTCCCTCGACCTTGTTGTTCACCTTGGCGCTCGTCACGCCGTAAGGCATGTCGAGGCCGATGAGGCGGTAGACGTCTTCGAGCGTCGAGCCGATGGGGACATCGTGGCGCTCGCCGGTGTTGAGGCAATGGATGGTGATTTTTTTGTCCATAGACGTAAGGTTTAGGCGGACCGGCGCAGCCGCGAAGGTGGCGGGTGCCGGTTTTGTTCGGTTTTCCAAAGTTGAGGAAAAAAGTCGGACCGTGCCGTGTCTGCCAGCGACTTTAACGTTTTTTACTTTGCGGGAGTCTGTTTCACACGGTGGCCTGACTAAAAACTCGGTTGGCAGGCTCGTGCCCAGCGGGCAGGCGACTAAGAATTACAAGTCGGCTGACTGAAAATTCTGGATAACTGACAGGAATTTCCGGACGGCTGACGGAAAATATGAATAGGCACTTTGTCCGGGCAGACGGCGTTTGTGCTGAAAACAGTTTGTCCGACAGGATTTCCTGTCGGACAAACTGGAACTTCTGTCGCGTACGACAGTTTTTGTGTCGTATGGCTAAGGACGCCGGGCGCTATTCGTTGAGCAAGTCTGGGCGCAGGCGTTGTGTCCGTTCGAGCGACTGGCTGATCTCCCACTCCTTTATCTTTGCCTCATGGCCTGAAAGGAGCACGTCGGGCCCCCGCCAGCCTTTGTAGTCGGCCGGGCGTGTGTAGACGGGGGCAGCCAGCAGGTTGTCTTGGAACGAGTCGTTGAACGCGCTCTGCTCGTCGCCCAGCACGCCGGGTACCAGGCGCACGATGGCGTCGGTCATGGCCGCCGCGGCAAGCTCCCCGCCCGTCAGGACGAAGTCGCCGAGGCTCACCTCCTTGGTAATGAGATGCTCGCGGATGCGGTAGTCGACACCCTTGTAGTGACCGCAAAGGATGATGAGGTTTTCAGCGAGCGAGAGGCTGTTGGCCATCGGTTGGTCAAAGCGTTCGCCGTCGGGTGTGGTAAAGATGACTTCGTCGTAATGCCTTTCGGCTTTTAGCGCCGATATGCACGCGTCGATCGGTTGGCAGGCCATGACCATTCCGGCAAAGCCTCCGAAAGGATAGTCGTCGACGCGGCGGTGGCGGTCAGTGGTGTAGTCGCGCAGGTTGTGCACGTGGATTTCGACGAGGCCTTTCTTCTGGGCCCGGGCCAGTATGGAGGTGTTGACGAAGCCGTCGAGCATTTCTGGTAGCACGGTGATGATGTCTATGCGCATGGTGAGCGTGGAGTTGGGCGGCGTGGCCGCAGTGTTTAAGTCCCTGCAAAATTACGCAATCTTTGAGGAAATCGTTACTTTTGCCTACGTAAAACCTTTTCCCATGACTGACAAAGAACGCATCGACTGGCTGCGCAACGAGCTGACCCGTCACAATTATAACTATTACGTCAAGAACGCCCCCGAAATCACTGACCAGGAATTCGACGGCCTGATGCACGAGCTTCTGGCGCTCGAAGCGGCCCACCCCGAGTGGGACGACGACACGTCGCCCAGCCGTCGCGTGGGGAGCGACCTCAATCACGAGTTCACGCAGGTGGCTCACCGCTATCCCATGCTCTCGCTTGACAACACCTATAACCGTGATGAGGTGGGCGCTTTCTACCAACGTGTCAGCGCCGGGCTTGGCGGCGAGCCTTTCTCGCTTTGTTGCGAACTTAAATTCGACGGTTTGAGCATTTCGCTCACCTATGAGGAAGGGCGGCTCGTGCGGGCCGTGACGCGTGGCGACGGAGTGCGCGGCGACGACGTTACGGAAAACGTGCGCACCATACGGACCGTGCCGCTTATCCTGCCGCCCGGCGGCGCGTGGCCGGCATCGTTCGAAATGCGCGGTGAAGTACTCATGCCTTGGGAAAGCTTCGAGCGTCTCAACCGGGAACGCGAGGCCCGCGAAGAGCCTCTTTTTGCCAACCCGCGCAACGCCGCGTCGGGCACTCTCAAAAGCAAGAATTCCGCCGTCGTCGCCCGGCGTGGCTTGGACGCTTACTTTTACTACGTGTTGGGCGACGTGCTGCCCTCGGACAGCCATTATGAAAATGTCCGCGCCGCCGCGTCGTGGGGCTTCCGCGTCTCTGATGCCATGCGCCGCGTCCGGACGCTTGACGAGGTTTACGCCTTCATCGACTACTGGGACACGGAGCGCCGGCGCCTGCCCGTGGCCACCGACGGCATAGTTCTGAAAGTCGACTCGCTCTCACAGCAGCGCCGCCTCGGCCTCACGGCGAAAAGCCCACGTTGGGCGATTGCCTACAAGTTCCAGGCAGAACGCGAGAGAACGCGCCTCGTCGAAGTGACGTACCAAGTGGGGCGTACAGGTGCCGTGACGCCCGTGGCCAACATGGAACCCGTGCAGCTGGCCGGTACGGTGGTGCGCCGCGCCTCCCTGCACAATGAGGACATCATGCGCCAACTCGACCTTCATGAGGGCGACTGGGTCTATGTGGAGAAGGCCGGCGAAATCATTCCGCAGGTGGTAGGCGTCGACGCAGCCGCCCGCGCCGCCGGAGCTCAGCCCGTGCGCTTCATCACGCACTGTCCGGAGTGCGGGACTGCACTGGTGCGTTATGAGGGAGAGGCGGCCACTTACTGCCCGAACGACGCTACATGTCCCCCGCAGTTGAAGGGGCGCATCGAACACTTCATCAGCCGCGATGCCATGGACATCAGCCAGCTCGGGCCGGAGACCGTGGAGGACTATTACAGCCGCGGGCTTATCCGCGACGCCTCCGACCTCTATGAAATCCGCACCGAAGACATCAACGGCGCCGACGGCACACGCCAACGCTCGGCCGAGCGCATCGTCGAAGGCATCGCCCAATCGCGGTCGGTGCCTTTCGAGCGCGTGGTCTACGCCCTGGGTATCCGTTTTGTCGGCAAGGTCGTCGCCAAGCAGCTTGCGCGGCATTTCAAAAGCATTGACGCTCTCATGACGGCCTCGCTCGACGACCTCTTGCAGACCGAAGGTGTCGGGATTGTCATCGCGCAGAGCGTGATGGCCTACTTTGCCCGTGAAGAGAACCGCCGCTTTGTCGAACGCCTGCGCAAGGCCGGATTGAAGATGGAGATAGAACAGGCAGAAGCTGTTTCAGACCGGCTGGCGGGCAAGACCATAGTCATCAGCGGTACGTTCAGCCAACACACAAGGGAAGAATACAAAACGCTTATAGAGCGGCACGGTGGAAAAAACGCAGGCAGCATTTCCGGCAGGACGTCGTTCATCCTTGCAGGTGAAAACATGGGGCCGGCCAAACTGGAAAAGGCCGCGAAAGCAGGAGTCCCGCTTGTCAGCGAAGCGGAGTTCCTGGCTATGATAGAGTAAAAAAAGACGGCCGCCCTGTCGGTTCCCATTATATTTAGTAATTTTGCCCCCGTAAGTAATGACAATTTGGTGAAAAGTAATGAATAATATCTTCAAAGGTGAGGGCGTGGCGCTGGCCACCCCGTTTACGGAAAGCGGCAGTGTGGACTACGACGCCCTCAGCGGACTTATCAGTTCGCAGATAGCGGGCGGCGTGGACTTCGTCTGTGTGCTCGGCACGACAGCCGAGACACCCTGTCTCTCGGCAGCAGAGAAACAGACGGTCAAGGACTTTGTCGTGCAGGAAGTGGCCGGGCGTGTTCCCTTGTTGCTCGGTTGCGGCACGAACTGCACCGAGACGGTGGTCGATTTCCTACGCCACGGCGACTTGTCGGACATCGACGGCGTGCTGGTAGTCTGTCCGTACTATAACAAACCGACGCAGGCCGGGCTTTTCGCCCATTTCAAGACAATAGCCGACGCGACGGCGTTGCCTGTCGTGCTCTATAACGTGCCGGGCCGCACGGGTGTCAATCTCGAAGCCGAGACTGTGCTGAAGCTTGCCATGGAGTGCGAGAATGTCGTAGCCGTCAAAGAGGCTTCGGGCCGGCTGGATCAGGCCGAAGCCATTCTCGATCGGGCGCCCAAAGGTTTTGAATTGCTGAGCGGCGACGACGGCCTGACTCTCGAACTGATCCGTCGCGGAGCCACGGGCGTCATCTCCGTCGTGGCCAACGCCTATCCTGCCGAGTTCGGCACCATGGTCCACGCGGCGCTTGACGGCGATTTCGACAAGGCCGAGGCGGCCAATGAAGTGCTGGCCCCACTCTATCCCCTCCTCTCTGTTGACGGGAATCCGGCCGGACTGAAATCCCTGCTCGACGTGCAGGGAAAAGCGGGCAACTATCTGCGCCTGCCCCTTGTGCCGGCCAGCGAGGCGACCTATGCGAAGATAAAGGCTTTTGCCGACGCCATGAACGCCTGAACGGCATCCGGATACGATTAGAATAGTTTGGAGAGGCACCGTTTCCCGTAGGGACGGTGCCTCTTGCGTAACTTGGGGCGACAAACTGCCCCACCCTGTTGTTTTTCTGCGTAATGAATGCGTCTTTACGCCGTCTTGTCCTGCCCTTTGGGCGGTTTTGTTATGCCTGTTCCGGCTGATGGCTTCACAAAATGAAGTTTCAGCTGTTCTGTCAGTAAAACATCGCTTTACGAATGGTTCTGGCAGTTATCCGGGCGAT